>Ga0157364_1000497_pt1 | contig 27255 bp, 19 predicted proteins | sample AttsexASBM2_FD_111476 | JGI IMG/M metagenome (GOLD analysis project Ga0157364, IMG submission 111476) | Fungus gardens microbial communities from leaf cutter ant in Ribeirão Preto, State of São Paulo, Brazil - Atta sexdens ASBM2 | ecosystem: Host-associated > Fungi > Mycelium > Unclassified ... | reverse complement strand
CAGACTTGCATAAAACCGATTCTACATTAGTTATAAGGTGATCGTAAGTTTGTTGTGACAGCTAATATGAAGTGTTGATTTCAAAATGCAAGTTTCAGATTGGCTGTCGCAACAAACTTGCAACTAATGTAGAACCGGCTTAATGTAGAACCGGTTTAATGTAGAATGGGCTTAACGCGTGCAGGTATCTTTTCATGGCGGCGATTAGTCACAATTTTTGTAGCGATCGGAGTCATGTGACTCCATCAGTCGCTTGAAAGCTGTCAGTTGCTTCTGTAATTTGATTTGATTAAAATTGTAGCGACAATAGGCGATAATCACTAACATTTGAATTTATTTTAAACCATGCAATTTCTGTTCTGCACAAATAGGAATCCTCCAAAATCTTTTTTTATGTGTTTTTCTATCTGCAGACGTAATTGTAACAAATGCTGTATTAAACAGTCATTTCTTCCTAACCTAACCTCTTCTTACTTTTTATAATTTCATCATAAACATTTCTTTTGCTACTCACTGACATTTCTGTATATATTTAACAGTGTGACTGTACCACTCGATATATTTGGCAATAAAGGAGATCCTTTTATACCATTAAATCGATTAGTACGCATATCAAATTAGTGGGGATTAAATATTTGATACATTCTTATTTACACTGATTTGCTTCAGAACGGATCAAATTAAGTCTAAAGTTACATGGTCTAAAGCTGCTTTTTCATGCAAGCAAAGAAAAGCATTTATCCTCAATCCGTCACAATTCAAATCTAGCGTTGTATAGCTAAAGCTATCACCTCCTTCCTTTTCATGGAGCGAAGTTTGGCGAAGTTATGGCTCCTACATATTGGATATGGAAACCAATGAACACATTAAGAACTTCAATGTGCAGAAATCATAATGGCTTATAATAAACGGAGAGTTGAATAAATAATTCAAAAAAATTGATCAATCAAAAAATGCTTCGAAATATTTGACTAAATTAAGTGGGCTATAGCCAGAATCAGCGTTGTTTCGCTCATAGTTATCAAACTTTGAGCGTTTATTTGCTGGATTCGTCATTTTGACGAAAATTGATAGAGAGGAGATAAAACGCCTTTTACTTACTGCGTAAAATTACATAATTTCCTCCTGCACACAGAACGCGGCAACGATTGTTGTGCGGCGGAAGTTGGCGCAACAACCAATCAATGTCTTGCTTACTCGAAAGTAACAGGCTAATATATATATATATATAATTTCCACCGCGCGACAAAAGTTGAACTCAATCCAACTTTTGTCGCGCAATGGAAGTAGTATTACATCATTTCTAGAAGTTTTGCAAAGTAGGGTCGACTTAAGAACATAGAATGCAACAACTTCCGCCGCATGGCAAGTTGCCGCGTTTTGTGTGGCAAGAACCATCAAGCCCGGTCTTACCAACTCCGATTAATGCCTATTTCCACCAATGTAGATTAACTTTAATTTCGGTTCAACTTACTCTTTGTTTTTTTCTAGTTCTAAAGATTAGAAAAAGAGTAAGTTGAAGACTTAGATTAAAATTAATCTAGTTGATGGAAACGGGCATAAGGACGACTTTTACTAAGCTCCGGTTAACTTAAGGTTTGTTTGCGTTACATGTTCTAACATACTCTAAAATGCTCCTACTGTAACATTTATTTAAAGCTGACTTTTCATACACAGCACGCTGCGATTCGTTGCTATTGGTTAAAAATTTTATTTGAGATAACGAAAAATACCAACACAAAATACATTTTGCCGTATCTCATTGAAGTTCAACCGAACAAGGAGCAGCAAATAATTCGAAGTTGAGAAAGTCTGCAATATTTACAAAAAATTTTATGAAAATTGAGTACATTTACAATGAGTACATTTTTATTAAGATTTGAAGTAACAGGGATATTCTAAATTCTAAATAATTACCTAATTGTTCAAATTATAACTGTACTAATAGTTGTCATATAATCACAAGTTATCTTTTTAAATTTTTCATATTAATTTTCGAGCTGAACAAATAAAAAATACATATTTGAGGTAAAACTTTAATACATATGCTGTTGTCATTATTTCTTTTCATGCATAATAAATGCAGTGGAAATAATTATGAAAAATTTACATCACATTTTTGCTACCGCAACGTACTGCGCATGAAAAGATCTCTTAACGCGCTCGTTGAAGTGAGTAAAAGCTAAATAATAAGAACTAAGAACACTATAAATGTCAGTATTCTCATCTGCATTTTTATTTCTTTTTCCACTCCTTGTTCTGTTCCCACTCCGCTGAGCTGAGAAAGTTATGGTTGTTATAGATTATAGCTTCTAAGCTGTTAGAAACTTTGTAGCTTCGTTATTTATGTATTTCCGCACTTCGAAATTTTATCATAAGACTAAGAGAAGGATATAAAAAAATTGAAATATTATATATTTACGAAAGCAAAAAAATTTATAAAATGCGTTGTTGCGTTGTGGTAAACTATATCAATAGATCAGAAAAAGATATTCGATTATTTAAATTTCCTGTGAATAATATTCGATAACTTGCTGTATTGCTGTAAAATAAATACATACTTGTGAATAAATATCACTACACTTTCTCGCAGATGAGAAATTTCAATCCTTTTTTTCAAATTGACATACATATTTGGTATCTTATCTAGAAATAACTTGAACGCCAAATACTCTTCAGGTCCTGCACTAATATTATGATAGATATTCAACTGATTTTGAGAGCAAAAATGGAAGGAGCTACAAATCATAACCTCCCCTATTTCAAGCAGCAAATCATAATCTGTAATGACTATAACCTGTCACAGCTCCATGATGGAATGGGAACAGAGCAAGGAGTGGGAAAAGGAATAAAAATGGTGGATATGAATACCTACGTTTCTAGTGCTCTATAAGAACACATTGACCTAGTTTCCATCGAGGGTTTAATTCAGATTAGAATGTAAGAACCAACTACAGTCAAGTATCCCTGTTACAGTCGAACGACAGGGGAATGCTCGACTGTAATTGGTTGATTCTTACATTCTGGATTAAACCCTCAGTGGAAATTAGGCCATTGGAGCATGTTGGAACATGCGATGCGAATAAATCTTTAATCAGTCTAGTAACTTTGCAAGAACTTTGCAGAATTCCAACTGATGGCTTCTGCACATTGGAACTGCTTGCTGCGTAGCAAAATGTGATAGCCAAAATGTGAAGCTTACTCCTAATGAGTTCATTGGTTACCCCGTCTCATTTTGCCGCGCAAATGTTTCTACGTCCAGTGTGCAGGAGCCATGATGTCGGAGAAAAAATGAGAATTGAAGAATTAATATAGTGGCTGCGTTCAGCGAACTCAACAGTTAAGTGCATGATCGCTGTTATTGATGTATTCTTTTAGATCATCCAATCAACATTTTAAATTTGAAGAATACATCAATAGCAGCGAACGCTCATTCAACTGTTGAGTTCGCTGAACGCAGTCAATAACACCGAACGTTCACTCAACTGTTGAATTCGCTGAACGCAACCATTAGATACATTCAGTAGGTCTATTTGCGTTACGTGAAATCCCAAAATATTTTTGCACTTAAAATGAGATAGATACATATTTTGCCTTGAAAAAAGAAAAAGCAAAGATAATAGTGTAAAAGATCGAGTGCAAAAGTTCAAGCAACGCGAACAGACTTAGTACTACGACCGCTCATTAAGCGGTTATAGTATTGCGATAATTCTCCAGAAGAGCTTCCTTACCTCCGATTTCGATGAAATTAGGTTCATTCGAAGCGTTTTTACGCAAAAACGCTTCGAATGAACCTAATTTAAAAGAATTTGGCCGAAAAAAGTCTGGCCCGGGACAGCCCTGCGAAGCGAGATATTGAGCGTTAACATTGACATTTATTGAGATTGGGTCATCTCTAATTTCGATGAAATTAGGCTCATTCAACGCATTTTTGTATAAAATGAAAGAATCTGGCAGAAAAAAGTTCAGGACTGTCCTGCCAAGCGAGACATTGAGCGTTAAAGTTGGCAACTATTGAGATTGGGAAATCTGTTATGTGGACAGTGGAATGTATAGACAGTAATGCTTATTAGTACGGTTATGCCATCTCAAACGAAACAAAAATATATATTCTGCCCGCTTCGGGCTTAACTGCCTAGAAGTTGCAGCCTAGATAGTAAAAAAATAGCTCTAAAAAACTGTTCTTATATCTTATACTTGTTCTTATACTTCTTATACCTCATTGTCTTCATGAGTTAAAAATATTCCAATCGGACAGTGTCTAGACAGTATTTCTAGGCGGTTAGACACCCAAGAGGGTATCTGTTATCTTTTTTTTGTTTGGGACGACATAGCTGCCTAGGACTCTAATAAATATTATCTATTAGAGTCCTATATATAAAGAGACTAGACATCAATCTCCCACCGCCAAATCAGATCTCTACCACTCTGCGCCGCCATATTTGGATCACTCCAATATCGTAAATATACTCCAATCTTGCTTCAATCTGCAACACTCTGTTCTTGTTGTGGCATTATTGATCTTCTTGATTTTTACTAAAAGCAGGAATCAAAATGAAAAAAGAAGAATCTACTCCGTTAATTCCGTTAGCAGAATGAGTTCTGTATTCCGTTAGTGGTTGATATGTTAGCTGTATTACATAGTCTGTGGTCACAATATGGCTTCACTTAGAGCTGTGTTCAGATTCTCATGCAAGTACCACCCAAGTATTTTTTATCCTTGTTGCTCACCGAATGTGAAACGAAGATAATATGATGCCTGGAATGCTCGAGTGAGAATCTGAAATGACGCGCCTTAGGAGGAGATACCCAATCAGAATACATATCAGACTGCTAATCGGGAACTCGAATATTAGTGTCGGATCTCTTTATGTATAGGACTTTACTGTCTATACACTCCTTGTTCACATGACAGATTTTCTAACTTCAATAATCAACTTTAAGAGGCAGTTTATAATAGGCCATAATCGTAATTCGGTTTCCATAGCCGTAATGACCATTACCGCAATCTGTTAAGGAGCGGTTTATAATAGTAGTACTTCGTTATTATGGCTGCGATATAATCATAATCTAAAAGTCGTTAACAATATAAATAAATTTTAAATTTAATAAAAAATATAGATTTGACTACCGATATGGTAGTGTGTGGAATGTCAATTCTAGCATGTACTGCACATGCAGACGCCGTTAAATAAAAAAATCAGAAAAAATGCCGTTGAAGTATATGTTAAATAAATTAAAAAAAAGGAAAAAAAAACATTTTTATTATATAAATGTCGAAATTGTTCAATTCAGAAAATCAAATCGTTTATTTTTATTTCTGATTTTAAATCTTTCTTGAACGGGTTAAAAGAAAAGTACTTTTGCATTTGAATCCCTTGGTATCTTGCACTTTTCCACATTCTTTTGTACTTTTTCCGTACTTTTCTTGGTCATAGGCCAGGAGATGAAGTTGAGTCAACTTTTCGGTTACGGCTAATCAACAGTTTTTATCGGCTATTATAAACGGTAATATGGGTTTTCTATCTTCCAACTTTTACGGCACTAGCCTAAAGACCACTGAGCACAAGAATTGTCGTATCATTTACTTAGAGATTTAAGTTGTAGATATAAGTAATGCACAAGCTTTGGCGTATGACGTACGATTTATTGTCGTCTCTTGGAGACACGACATTAGGTTGTCATCGCCATTTTAATTCAGTATAAGTACTTATAACCTATAAATTGATGACAACTAATGCATTACAGGAAAGTTAAATTGTTAGAAAAAGAAAAAAGTATTTCCTAAATTATTGTAGATATTCTTTTATTGTTATTATTTTATTTTTTTAAGTAATAATAAAGTAATTATTATTGCTGCAGTTTTAATAATTCGTACGAAGCACAATAAATGAATCTTCTTTCTGAGCCTCTCTAACTTTTTTATATTTGCTCAGCCAAATACACATTTTCTACACAAAAAAAATTCTCTAAAGAATCAAATTCAATATAGTTTTCAAAAAAAGATTAGATTAGATTAAGTTCTAAATTTGCACAAATAGTGTATAAGTACTAAATATTTGCACAAATAGGAATATACTTACATCATAATAATAATTTTATATTGCACTTTAATGCTTTTTTTAATAGTACATACATTATATGTACATTATTAGACTCTATACGTAGAGTCCTAAAACTCTAAGGGGTTCCGCACAATAAAAGGAAACAGAAAACAGAGAATAAGAATTTCAATCTATCAGAAATCATTATATTGTGGAATATACAGTTTCTGATAGGTTGAAATTCTTATTCTCTGTTCCTGTTTCTTTTATTGTGCAGAACTTCTTCGATTAGAAGTTCTGCACATCCAATCGACGCATGTCGCATCTCTGGATTTTCTAGGACTGATTTCTAGGACTCTAGTATGAATCGGTCTCATCAATTCCGATTAATCTAATCAATCGATTAAGTCTCAACCGTGATTGGTCAATTCTGCTGAACAGTAAATGCAATTGATCAATTCCAATCGACCGATTATATTAATCGGAGTTGGTGAGACCGGATCTTAAAGATGCTTTTTTATGCTGATACTCGACGCTCATTTTCGGCATCAAAATAAGTCACGTGATAAAAATTGACAAATATCAAACATCAATTTTGATTAAGTGATTTATTTTGACGCTGAAAATGAACGTTGAGCGTGAGCATGAAAAGGCACTCTAAAAGTTGCTCTAAGCTAATCAGCCGATTAAATTTCAGTATTGCCAAGTACAAGATTGAAAACTATAATCTAATTATCTAGCAGATGTAAAGAACTGGAGTCTCTATAAGAGAGTCCCATTAATCTTGTCAAAATCTTCATTGGTTTTGAAGTAAAATGAAACCAATCATCAATTATATTCCCACTTTGTGTATCGAGAATGCAGTGATTTAGATTTTAGAAATTGTAAGAGTAGAATTTACGTTAAATTATATAATATTGACAAGTAGAATTTTGTTAAATTACAAAATATTGACAGAAGTAGATCTGTTTTTTATAGCTGAATTAGTTTTACACTATTCTCATTCTAAAGCTATACTGTCATTGTATATCGCGTGTCACGCACGACTAACATCGCGCTGGTGTGCCGGAATACGCTGAATCGCGAATTTCGTATCACACCATAGTCTCAGGTTAGTTCAAAATCGGGGAACAGACCGAGCCTCCCTGAGGTGTAACAATACATCAATGATTGTGTTCAGCGAACTCAACTGTTGAGCGCTCGCTGTTATTGATGTATTCTTTTAGATCATCCAATCAATATTTTAGATTTGGAAGAATACATCAATAGCAGCGAGCGCTCACTCAACAGTTGAATGAGCACTCGTTGCTATTGATATATTCTTCCAGATCTTAAATGCTAATTGAATGATCTAAAAGAATACACCAATAATAGCGAGCTTAACTGTTGAGTTCGCTGAACGCAGCCATTGGTTGCGTTCAACAGAACGTTTATTTTGCAACTGTTGGAAGTTTTCTTCATGCTGATTGGATTATATTTTTAAATTTAGAAGAATGATCTCTATCTCACAGACAATCATCAAAACGGTTGCAAAGCTGTTTCTCTGCTGAACTCAGCCAATGTGCAGAGTGCGCATCAGTTCTGCTAGTGAAAAACGCTCATATTAAAATTATCAAACATATGAATATTTTATTATTTATTGCAATAGTATTTTATATATTTTTTATGATTTTTGTATACATTTTGCAATATGTAATAATAGCTCCACTTTATCGCTATTATTACCGCTCATAAGACAATAAATTTATAACCATGACATGATAGTGTAATATCGTTACATTAATAGTGTAATATCATTTTAATATAAATATAATTGTTTAGAAATAATTACGACTCAATGCATTTCAAGAATCTTTGCATATCAATAAGATTCTTTCACATTTTAATTACATGTCGCATATTTACAAATCTGAATTATATCAGAACGCTAAGATTTTAACTTATTATTTGTTACATAAGTTACTAAGATCATAGGCAGTTACTTTGTGGCTACTATACGCCCACACTAATATGTCGACGAGTTGTGAGTTCAATTTTTTAATCAGTAATTGATTTTTCAAATTAAACTGTAAAAATGCGTATTCACGTTTTTTTTTTCGAGAAATTGATTTTTAAATATTCATTATATTACACACATTATATACTTATATATATATATATCATATCCACTCAATTGCGAACTATGTTAAAGGTTTGCTTTACGTGCAATATAGTGCTCAACGTCGATATTCCGTTTACTATGCTCATTTCTCTTTATTTAGCGCTTGAATAAATTCTTCTAATTTCTCTTGGATCTGCCTGACTCGTTCTAGAAATAAAAATGCTAATTAGCGATGTAATTTAATAGCAATAAAATATTTTGTATTTAATACTGCATGCATTTATTTATTATTTTTCTTTTATATTTGATATATTTGAACTGTATATAATTTATTAATAATAATATTAAATAATTACTAGAAAAATATCTAAATCAATTCCAAAATACAACACTTTTATCAATTATAAGAATTAAAGCTAGAGAAATATTATATTGCAATACGTACTAAGTTCTTCTGCTAATGTGACTCGTCTGCCTGTAAGTAACTTCTCCTTAATTTCATTATCTTGACTATAATCCTCAAGAACTTCTTTAATCTCTTTATCTAGTCTCCGAGCTTCTCTATTCATGATTTGTTGCCTCAATGCATTTGAGGTGACTTTTAGCATTTGTTGAATTCGCCAGAAGAGTACTACATCGTTACATTCCATCTAAAAAAATTTTGTTTATAAAAATATTCAAATAGACAGATTCTAAAATGATTATTTAAGTGTATAATTTTTTTTTTCTTTTAACATACTTCGTTTTCATGTCCTGTGTGATATAGATAATATCCTTTTCTACAATCATATGCTCTCGCTAAACTCTGTTGTAAGAAAAATCTCCTGTACACAGGATGCCACGTCTCTCGAATAAATTCGTTGTCAACCTCTAATCCATTTCTTTGTAAATTCTTCCTAACAGCTGTGAGCTCGTCATGTGTTAAAGTAGGCGCATGTTTCTGTAATCAGGAATATATGAAATAAATGTAGCAAAACTGTAACAGTTTTATTTAACTGTAACTATCCGTGTATACGTACTTTATCGGCATAAAGAATTTTATCCAACTCGTTCTTAACCGCCGTACGTTTCTGCTGCTCCTCGCTTTGGTTCTGCCAATACATCCATCGTTCCTTGCGATTAGGACCCAGCATATCATGCAGAATTTGTTCTGTACTCTGCAATTTTTCTTTAACTGAGGTTTCTAAGAAACGTACAGCTTGATCCCATTCACGCTTGTCGTTTACGCTTCTGTCTTCCAAGATATTAAGTTGAATAACACGTAGCATTTCTGATGCCTGAAGGGAATGTGCCTTTTAATGTCTCTAATTCATTAACATTCATTACAAGAGAAAATGGAAAAAAAAATAGAAATAAACTATTAAAATATTTTGTTATATATTTACTTTTTCTTCCCACGAATGACGTCTCATTGCCTCATTTACTACAGCGTTCTTAAGGTTGTCGAAAATGTCATCGTGATCTGGACTAAGCCGAGCCTGTGACATAAAGTTCTGAAATTCTTGCTGCAAACATTCCCATCCACTTTCGACGCTACGCGCAGGCAGTTGTTGTTCTGTCCAATGCCTGAGTTTAATATCGACAGTGGTATTGAATGTATCTGTAGAGAACATTAACAAGAGAACATTAACTTTAGCAAACTAAGGTCTCTGTCTGTTCAACGAAAAATAATTTATCAATATACTTGGACTTCCGCTTTGAGCAGCAGGTAAGTAGATATTTTCAAAAACGTGCATACTGACTTTGTCCCAATTTCGAGACATTAGCACTTCTTCCCAATGTCTTGGTGATACTTGGGACAAGTTGACTATTTCGTCCAAAATTTCACCTCGTGCCTTTTCAAAAAGCTCATCTCTGTCCAGTTCCCTTAACCTAAATTTATAATAAAATAAATTGATGAAATTAAAATTGCTTCTTTTAATTATTTACCTCGGAAAATTGTTCTTCCATTCCGTTTCTAAATTGAATCTCGTGGCTTTGAATGCATCTGCTTGTTGTTCTACCGTTTCACGAACCATTTTCCAAAAACATTCGGCTACCGCCAAGCTCAAATTTTTGGTAGTCACTTGACCAGACATTGCTAGACCATCTCTGAATAATCAGAAGTTCATCAACACATTTAATGTTGTCAATGCTTATGCATAAGTTTATGTCTAGACTTACTTGAAGAGTTTGGAATTTCTAAAAAACTTTTCCTCATAATCCTTGATTGTTTGTATACTGTCATCTTGTCTACCACGACCAGTAACTACAGCAAAGTAGCCTAATGCTTTCATTGGAAACAGTTTACCGGATAATATCTTGCGCAATCTCTCAGGATTAGTTAAATTCTCTTCCGCCATGTCAACCTGTCGCAATAAAATAACAGCAATTGCAATAATATTTGCATTCATTAATTTTTTTTATTATAAACACAAAAAAACATTTCGTACTTTTGTCAAGACAAAAATTGTTCTTTTGCCTGATGGATCCATTTGAGCTACGAGATCGGTCACGTTACTTCTTTCTGCATCAACAGAGCCATCTTGTATACAAAGAATGATCGCATTAGGATTACTCATATACTGTTGGCTCATTTGTCTGATTGCTTCGCGAGTGTCTTCTGCCATATCAACGGTAACCGTCTGTTGCACAAACAAAGTTTTAAAATTTTGTAAGTGGATTTTTCTTGAAAATTTATAGTATGAAAATATACATACGCTAATAATACCAGGTAAATCGACTAGAACCATACGTTGAAGGCCTGGTCCTTTCACCGTCATAGAAATGACATCCGGGCTGACCGTCTTTCCGTTCTTAACGCTATTTTTCATTCGCAATTCTACCTCCCGTCTGAGTTCGGTTAACTCCGACTCCTTCGTGAGATCAAATTCTCTGGAGCTATCTTTGAATTGCGCTATATGATACGGACCTTCGCTCAATGTGACTTTGACTGGCGCTCTCGTCATCATTTCACCTCCACCTCTGTACAAACAGTAATGATCAATTATTCTTTATACTCTAACGATATATTACTAATATACATATAATAACATACATATAAAAGAAAATGAAAAATGGAGAAATACCTTGGAAATATCCTTGCTTGAGCAATCATTTCAAGCACGGATGTTTTACCGGAACTTTGATCACCAACGACTACTACTCTAGGTAAATGATCAGCAGTGGAATAAGCACTATCGTAATCACTAAGCTCGTCCAAGACATCACTATACATATCGATTAATGATTTCTAAAAGCAAGAAAAACGTGGAGTACAATTAAAATAAATCGCATATGTTAATGCGAGGTGTGTGCAAATTACTTTAATTTTTTTGTTGGTAAATTTCTGATTCCCTCGTAAAAGTATCTGTTTGCGTAATTCTTTATTCTCTCTTTCTAGTCTTTCTATTTCGCGTTGATATTTCAGTTGTATCTGCATCAGCTCATCTTGCATAGCGTCCATCCTCTGTTGCGAAGATTCTTCAGGAAAAGAAGAGAAAGAAGACATTGTAAGAATATCAAATAATTTTCGATCGTGATGACGTAAATCAATGATATGTACGTACGAGCTTTCTTACGTTCCTCCTCAGTATTATTATCACTAGCCAATGGACGTGCAAAGGCAACCACATTTTTGGACAAATGTTCTTTTGTTTCTGCTTAAAAATAAGACAGCACGTATTTTTAATTTGTAATAATTTGTAATTTGTTCTGCAAAAATGCAAGAAAGCTAGTATCAACTGATGTGAAAAATTAATAGGACTATTTTTTTTATGTGCATAAGTTTTGTGTATGATAAAATTAAAATAAAAAAAAGAATAATGTTGCCTTGTACATGCAAATAAAGTAGTAAAATAAAAGCGCAAATGGTTCTGTCCCATTCAGTATTTACGTCTATTGTATGTTATTAGATTTTAGTTAGTTTAATACGTAAATATAACTTATTTGCTAATAACAATTTGCAGCATTAATTACTTTTTAATTTTTAAGTAGTTATTTGTTTATATTATATATTGTATATATTGTCTATAAAATGCTGAATGGACAGAATGTGTAAAATAATTTGTCTTTACACACCTGAATAACTTTGTTTTGCTATTATTGAGATAGTATCAAATGCACCTGAATAGAACAGACCACAATAAATTAATAATACAAATATGAAATATAGTGTTCTGTAGAAATAAATTACATATCATTAAATTTACGTAAAATATTTAATTGCAATTTAAGTTTCTTTTTAAGAATGCAAATATTCTAATTAAATTTTACAAATAAACAAACAAATATATTAATGTTAACACAAATACACTGCTTTATTATACATATTTTTACAAGTAGTAAATTTAAATGAATGTTATACATAAATGAATCATAACAATTAAAGGTACTGGAAAGGAACTGCATATCATGATATCAATCTATATTTTGTAGTTTAATTTATTAGGTGAAGAAAATGTCAGGCAAATGGAGGAATATAATAACGGAAGAATGGACAAAACAGGACATTTGATAAATAATTATAGATCATTAGGAATAATGTGATGTATGAATATATATCAAGGAATAGAAATGACTCGTTAACAGGCTTGTCACTCACTCTGCATTGAGTTATTCTCTTGGTAACTATTTTGATGACTTTCTGCTGCCTTAATAGCATCATCTAGTCTTTGATCAAACCAGGTCCTATATTCTCGATATTTAATTACCCCAAATTCCTTTATACGTGGATCTGTTCACATTTGCAATTATTTTTATTGCAAATCATTAACGCGCTTTAGTTTGCCTCACATTTTCACAGATTCAATAGCTGTATATTCGTCCTGCTTACCAATCTCAATCTTGTCAGCTACATTACTCCTAATTGTCATGAGCGATTTGCGGAAGTCTTGCCATTGCTTTTCGTTGGGCATCAGATTTTCTAACCATCCCAAATCCGGTAGTCCCTCCCTCCATTGTTCATATTTCTAAATGGATGATATTGTGATTATAATAAATATTTAACAAATATTTCTAACAATTATAATTATATTTAATATTCAGTAAGAAATGATCAATAGCAAGAATGATGCTGAGAAAGAAAGCTTGTAATATTTACTTTCTGTAAGGTAATGCCACCACCGACTGCACTTCCCAAGAGAAGATATCGAATTTTTAACGCTCCTTTTAATATCTTTGCTATCACCATAGCATATCCACGATATGGATTTGCGAAGTATCTTAGTTGTGGTGATGCTAATAATGGCTTGCAGTGTCTACTAAATTTTCCAGACAGCTTCCGTGTAGTAATAATGGTTATTGGATATCTAGAGGTTTTGGAAACTAGCAAAATGCCATGCCTAAAAAAATGTTAATTCAGTTAAGGTACAGAAAAAGTATAAATTATTCTTAATAATTAAAATTATGCAGCTTAAAGAAATTTAAAACAAAGAGAAATTCAAGAGAAAAGCACAAAGAAAATAAAGAATAAATACAAGAGAAAAGAGAAAACAATTATAACAAAAAGTGTTTTTATATAAATTTACAATATAAATAGTGTAATGCTATCTTCTTCAATTTTCTTATACCTTTATAAATTAGTATCTTAAATTTAACAATGATAGAGAAGTGCTAAGTTCTAACCTATTGTTGCAAGCAGATGCTCTTGCAAAAAATATGAATCCAATTTAATTCAATATCATTTTATGTAACGTATAAATTTAGCAAATGAAAAACAGTTTGTGTCAATTTGTTTCATTTTAATTATAGTATTAATTATTCAGTTTAGCTATCCCACCTCAAAAATCAATAAAATTAAGCTTGTTTGACGCATTTTTGCATGAAACGAAAGAATCTGACAAAAAAAGCATCGCTCTGTCCTATAAGCTGAGATATTAATCGTTAAAGTTTATAACTATTGAGGTTAAGAAATCTGTCACAGATAGAATGAAGGTAATTCTTTAGAACTACTCGATTTATTATAAGATAAGATAAAATTAGGTTCATTCGCATTTTTGCGTAAAATGAAAAAATCTGGCAAAAAAATGTCTGGGACTGCTCTGCGAGATATCAAGCGTTAAAGTTGACTAAAGTATTACTATGTAACACGATCATTAGTTTGTCATGTAGACAGTGCAGTGTATTAACTAATGCTTATTGGTTCGGCGTAGTTGCTCTGAATAAAAAAAATAACATATCCTACCCACTTGGGACCTAGACAGTGTCCGCTTAAAATATTTCTAACCCATGAAGACAATGGAGTGTGAGAACAGTCTTTTTAAAGTGGTCTTTTGTCTAAGCTGCAACTTCTAGGTAGTTAGACTCCAAGCAGGTAGGATATGTTATTTTTTTTTGTTCGTCCCGAATCAATAAGCACTAGTTTATACTCCACTGTCTACATAACAGATTTTCTAACCTCAACAATAACAGTACAATTGTAGAAGTTATGCATCCCTTTGCAAGGGGGAGAGGGGGAGGAGGGGAGGGGAAAGTCGCTTCACGTGAAAAGTCGAAGTTCTTATATGGAACAATACAATTATAAACAATTATATATCATTTGGTCTCTGTGATAGATTTCCTAACCTTAATAATTATCCATTTTAACTTAATGTTTAATATCTCGGCTCACAGAATGACACTTTTTTTTTGCCAGATTCTTTCGTTTCATGCAAAAACGCGCGTCGAATAAGCCTAATTTTATTGATTTTTTGTGGAATAACTAAACTGAATAATAACTTCAATTATAATCGTATCTCTCACCCGAATTTTCCGCAAATGATTTGCTCCATTTTATCGGAGCAATCCTTGCCTGTCGTCGATGAATAACGGCGACTGCGGTAGTCGACAAATATTTATACAATTTCACGTGCATGCGTTACGAGATGAGTGTGACGTAAGTCAGGAAATCAAAGGTGTAAAATGTCCTCGAAAATCCGACGATCCGGGCATCACGTACATCTCGATTCATCCACTTGTTCAGAAATATTGAGAAACATTACGCATTGCGCACAGCATGATTTCCGCAAGTTTGCCCCTTCTTTCTCTCGAAAAAATACTAAGTTACGGCGAAAAAATTCCTAGACATTACGGCGTAGCCTAGACATTATGCGTTAGGCTGCTTTTTCATACAGACGCTCGACGCTTATTTTCAACATCAAAACAAGTCACGTGACCTGTTTTGATGCTGGAAATGAGCGTCGAACGTCTACATGAAAATACGGCCTTACGGAATGCGAGAATGCGTTCACCATGCGTTTCTTATAGCATTTTTTACTGGCAGAACAATGCGCACTCAATGCACATTAAAGCTGTTGTATACTAACTTAGGCTGTGGTCAAAATCTCGCTACAAATGCTTTAAAGCATTTGATGGACCAATTAGAAGAAAGAATTTTACAAATTGACTAATTAAAAAAAGCTTCAAAGCGTTTGTAGCATCGCATTGATCGTATTCTTAATCTGAATGTAAAAGTGGCTTAGTTTCCACTGAGAGTTTAAACTGGAATGTAAGAATGTAAGAACTAATCAACTACAGTCGAGCATTCCCCTGTCATTCGATTGTAACAGGGGAATACTCGACTATAGTTGGTTGATTCTTAAGATTTGTTCACGTCGCACGCTCCAACTTACTCAATATGCTCCAATACGTTCGCGAAACCAATATGGCGACTAGAGATTTGTTCGCATCGCATGCTCCAACATGTTGTAATATGCTTTTGTCATAGCTCTTACTTATTCCGACGCGCTTGATAAAGTGAGTAGAAGCTGTAGTAAGAACATGGAGCGTGCTTACGACGCGAATAAACCTTTGCATCGCGTTAGAGCATACTCCATGGATCAATTAAGAGCACGCTCCATTTGCCTCAGAAGAAGATAATACAAATGTTACGTAATGGTTGAAAACGTATTGTATCGAAAAAAGTATTTCAGATTCATTTTGTATAAAAATGCATTTAATAAATGCGTTTTTGATATAAATATAAAAATATATAACAATATAATATAATATTAATAAAAAAAATAATAAAATAAAATAAATAAAATGAATAAAATTAGAAAAATTAAAAAATAAAATAAAATAATATTAATATAAATACAATATAATATAATATAAAAATATAATATAACTTTTATTGGGAGTACAAATTAGTTCGATCCGTTTCCCTAAAGATAGCTCCAGCTGTTGTGAATGGTTCATAGTGACAGCTGATTTTGGCGGTTTCAGAGAGGTTAAACATTCTAACTGCTAATAATATTCAGTTTATATCGCTTTGAATTTCATACAAAAACCTTGATTTTTACTGTGTTTGAAATGTCGAATTTTGTGTTAACCAAGCAACATTTGCGGGAGGTTTTAATTTTCTGTTTTAATTGAAGAGAAAAAAGTGCGGCTGAAACCTATCGAATGCTTGTCGAAGTTTATGGTGACACTGCTCCAACTGATAAATCATGTAAGGAATGGTTTCGAGGATGGAGCATTGAAGACAAGCCTCGCTCTGGATAGCCAAAAAAATTTGAAGACAAAAAATTAGAGGCATTACTCGAAGAAGATCAGAGTCAAACGCAAGAGGAGTTTGCAGAATCAATTGGGTTGGGTAACTCAACAAGCCTTTTCTGTACGATCGAGAGCCGATTGGGAATGATTCAAAAACAAGGAAATTGGGTGCCTTATGAACTGAAACCGAGAGACGTTGAAAGGCGATTTTTCACTTGCGAACAGCTGATTCAAACACAACAGAGAAAAGATTTTTTGCATCTGATTGTGACTGGAGATGAGAAGTGGATATTCTACGACAATCCCAAGAAAAAAAAATACTAAGCCCGGTCAATCGTTACCATCGACCTCAACATCAACACTTTAACCGAACATTCACGGTTCAAAGATCATGCTCTATATTTGATGGGATCAAAATTTACTATGAGCTGCTGAAACCTGGCGATTCCATTACGGGCGATTGGTATCGGCTACAATTGATTCGTTTAAGTGCATTGCGAGAAAAACAGCCAGAATACGAGCAAAGATATGGATAATGATAAAGTTATTCTTTTTCATGACAACGCCTCATGTCGCTAAAGTCGTAAAAAAATATTTGGAAACGCTCAAATGGGATGTTTTACCGCACCCATCATATTCTCCGGACATTGCTTCTTCTGATTACTGGTTGTTCCGAAGGATGCAGCAAATCACCGGTTCACTTCTTTCGCAGAAATCGAAAATTGGCTCCAAAATTGGCTCCAAAATCGTCTCCAAAGAGTCATTTTTTCGAAATGGAATTTGAAAATTGCCTGAGAGATGGGAAAAAGTAGTAGGCAGTGATGGACAATACTTTAATTGATCTGTTCATTCATTTTGAAATAAATGCACAAAAATACGGACTGAACTAATTTGTACTCCCAATATATTTATTAAAAATACATTTATTTTGTATAAAAATAATCGATAAAAATAATCGTTTTTCAAATAATCGAAGTAACACAAAATACCCGAAAGGAAACGAGGCACATGTACGACCTGTTGAGTGGTCTCACGGATTAGGTTAGGTGACCTGCTCATTTGTCCTAAATCCATGTCACTGAACATTGGAACACATGAATGCAATTGCTTCAACCGCCATCTTATCTGTGATCCAAGTGCTCTCTGGGTTAATTTGGAGCATGCGATGTGAACAAACTTAAGATAGCAGACAAATTGAATATTTCTGATTTATTTATGTTTATATAATTTGGGAATCGTTTAGAGAAATTTGGGAAAAGCATTTAAACATTTGGGTAATAGTATTTTTCTTGTTATTAATAAATTTTATCATGCCTCAATCAAACAGCGATTTTATTTAATATATTTTATGAATGAAATCGATTAGAAATCATTTGGGGAAGACGTCTTCATTATTATTTTCATTTGGAAAAAGTCACTATTTAGTAATTCAATAGATTTACACACATTATGAAAACGAACAAAATCCGAGGTAGTGGGTGTAGAACAATGAATGTAGTAAACCTAAAATCGTCAAAAATTAACCAATTAATCCGAATCTAATTATGCATAGTAAAAAATTAACTGTGTAATGCATAGTAAAAAATTAATTGTGTAATAAAAAATCAACTTAATCATAAACTTAATTATATTCGATTAATTTTCTTCACAACTATGATTGGTCAATTCCGTATGGCTTAAGACTTTCTACATTTATTGTACCATCCGAGTAAAGTTTGCGCAATCCAACATTGGAGTATTCGAATTTCGGAGTAAACTTTGAACATAAAAATATAAAATGAAGAAGAAAATTTGTTAGTATGTATTATTTTCTTAATTTGTAAATGTTATTATTTAAATATATTTCAAATCTAGTCTCTATGAAAATGATAATCTATGAAAATGATAATGTTCACCAAGAAGGCCTAACTTGAAGCTTTTTGGTCGACCGCAGCGTTTCGTCCTGGTCCCACACTACTAGACTCATCAGTAAGGCGATGTAGTGTGGGCTTTTAGACGCCTGGAATAAATTTTAAATTGACGTTCTATTTAAAGGAAATTCGCGCGGCTGCAATGCTCGTGCGAATCCGAGCGAGTCTTGTTGGATCTCTAGTCGCCACACAAGAAGAAAAATTTTTATATTTATTCTTTATTTTTGTTATTTTCAGTAAAGACGGACAAATGATTTTATGTAAATTCACCGATTGGTTCTTTATGGATCCATAAATAAAGACCAATCGCACGGTGAGTAGGCTGCATTTCGAAAATCATAGAAAAAAAATCTATTGCAACCTTTTAATCGGCAAGTATACATGCACCGGCAAGAATGGTGTCTCCTGGCGTTCGACGCGCGGCATTACATTATATTATATTTTTTATATTTATTTTATTATATGTTCTTATATTTAACTGTAAATTTAATTTTCCAATGTGATACAAAATATTAATTTCATTTGCACATTACAAATTTATAAATGCATGCAAAGCTATTACAATGAGTCTCAAAATTATACATAATATTGTAATTATGCATAAAAATTTTTTACAGTATTATATTATATACACATTATATACAATTAATATATATTATATTAAAAATTTTTATACATTACAATATTTGTGCATAATAAAAGTATTAATAGTAGCGAAAAACATCGCGGTATCTCACTACTAGTAATAAATGTGTGAGACAGCGAAAGGACACTGCGAATCGGCATCACGTTCAATTACGCTTTCTCTATCAATCGTGCGCCTTACATTAAGGACAGAATATCAGAGCGTCCCCTACTTTTCTCCCTTCGCGCTCCTTGCCTTCTCCGCGTTTCCATACGCACGAGTGTGCTTCAGAATGTGTAGCGCCGAACGGGACACTATTCCTGCTGGTATGTGTTTATCTTTACGTCGTTTTGTGTACAATAATCCGTATAGGGTATCAATTATGTAAATTTTCATGAAACTTTCATTTTTTCACTTTTTGTATGTCATTCAATCTCATGTGAAAAGTTTCACTTTCAAATAATATAGACTTAATGATTATTATATATAAAGAAAATTATGAGAAAGTGAAATCAGATGTAAGGAAGTTACGAGATCATAAAGCGAATTTACATCGTTCCTCTTAAATTTACGAAATTTAACAAGTTCACGAGTGTATGTATATTCAAGTATATGTGCACATACATACGTATTTTGATAGGAAATCACATTGTGCTCAATATTATTGTTCCTTGTATATATAATCGAGAATAACAATGAATATAACTCAAAAACAAAAGAAAATGCTAAACATAATGTCAAAAAATTTGGATATTGTGCGGGAAAGTATCGTGAAATTCTCAGAGCCATATGAAATTGGTAAAAACATGTTATTTTTGTTCTTGATATGTAGTAAAAAAACAATATATATTTAAAACTCGTAGAAAAAATGTATGGGAGAACATAGCACAAACTCTAAATTGTTCCGGATTAGGATCGGAGAAATCTTCATCCGAATAGAAAAAGATTATTTTTTAATCTGTTTCATAAATCTCTATTTTTTATTAAAATTCTCATTTTTAAATTTTCATGTGATTTTTATGTACTTCACATTTTTATCTTTTACTCATATATAATATTTAATTATATAATATTTAATTTAACATCACGCAAACATTTTCTTAATATGTGAAGTTTTTCGCCTGCAATTGTATGTTCTTCCTTGTCGTTCACATCATTTATGGCGAGAAATTACGCAATATCCATTTCAAATAGATATTCAAATATTAAGTGTAGTAAAAAGAAATCCATTATTTTTCCATTCAATTTCATGCAAAAATAATGGATTTCTTTTTACTACACCTAATATATTTGATATTTGTCGAAAGCGAGAGAGTTCTAATGCAGGAACAGAAAAAAGACCGAAAAACAAGCTAGTTTATATTAATTTACTAAGAAATAATTAAATTTTAGGCATTTCGTTACTTGCCGAAAAATTTCTCGTAAACTATTTCACATTTTACAACAATCAAAAGTTACTTAATCACTTCATTACATTCACGTGAATTTGTTCTTTTTGTGTATTCATTCTTAGAAAAAACTTTACATAATCAATATCCAGCTCTATCAGTGAAAAATATTATTACGTTTGTTCCGCCGATTTTTATGCGCATACAATGTACGGAATGGTACGGAATTGCTGGAATTGTGCGAGAATTTATGCGAAGAAGATAAAGGACCGGCTCACCAATTTCGATTAAACTAATTGGTCGATTAAATTTCAATATTGTCAACTATAAGACTTGAAAACATCCTTTTCTGGCGAGTCGCCGAATACTCACGTATGTATAACCAGAGAAAAATCTGAGAGAAGATATGACGACCAAAACCTGTAATCGTAAAATGCTTGTGGCGTTTATAAATGTACTTAATTTTCATATTTTTTGCAAATATTGCAGATTTTCTCGGTTTTGAATTCTTTGCTGCTCGTTATTCATTCGATTGAACTTCAATGAAATGCGGCAAATTTTGCATCGGAAGCGTCATCTCATGTAAAATATTTAATCAATAGTTACGAATTGCTGCCGCAATCTGCTAGTGTCGCATCGACACTATCGTGTCAATTACCCAGATAACATTTATGTTGCATAAGATATAGACATCTTATGTCTAAAAGATGTCTAAAAAACGTCTTTTAAATATTTTGCAACATAAATGTTATCTGGAAATGTTGTCTCGATATGCAAGAGATTGTAGAAGCTCAAGAGCTTCGGACGAATTGCAACAATTGAAGTAATTTACATGTCTCTGACAAAAGTAAAAAAGTTTACCTTATCGGAAACAGTATCCAGCATTTACTACACTGACACTTCAGAAGAAGAAATCAGACCATACATCCCTGGATCATTATGAAGACAAGTTTTCGATTTGGTTCAAATGTCCCATCTAAGCGGCAGAACAACTTATTGGCACAGAAATTTGTGTGGTCCTCCATGAATAAAAACATTAAAAAATGGGCTCGCATTTGTCTAGACCAGCAATCTAAAATTCATCGGCATAATCGTATTTCACCTACTAAATACCAGTACCAGTACCAGATTTCGAGCATATATCGATATCGTCAGTCCTCTACCTCCATCCAAAGATTTCAAGTATTTATTAACAATGATTAACTGATTTACTCGTTAGCCGGAAGCCATTCCATTACAGAATTGTACTGCAGATACGGTGACGAAAATGTTTTTCACTCACTGAATAGCCAGATTTGGAGATCCATGTCTGATCACAATTGATCAGCTCGCAATTCGAAGCAACTAATCAAACTCGTCGATTCTAAACGTTGTCAGACAACTGTATATCATCCAAAATCTAATGGCATCATCGAACGATGGCATCGCTCTTTAAAAACTGCATTAATGTGCCATGATGAAACTCAATGATACACGCCAATAGTATTACTCGGACTAAGAACTTTTAAAGAAGATCTAGGCACTTCTGTAACGGAATTAGTTTACGGCACTATGCTCAAAGTACTGAGTGAGTTTTTCTCTGAAGAGATGCTGAGATGCGACTCACGAATTTTCATCGAGGATTTTCGCGTAATTATGCAAGTTACAGCCTAAACGAACCTCTCATCACAATAGATCTAAGTTATTTTTCCATAAAAATTTGTATAACTGCTCTCACGTTTTCCTCAAATTAGAAGGTAACATGCGTCCCCTGGATCAATTGTACACCGGACCACATAAAGTATTAGAGCGCATTTCGGACAAGGTCTTTGCTATATAGTAGAAGTCGATGGCAGACTATCAAGGCCACTGTCGATAGACTTAAGCTCGTTTATTTAATAATTCAAGACTCAGAAACTACTCTACTGCGTCTCCATCTTCAACTAACATTTCAGTGCAATGTGAATTAAAGACAGCCTGGTCCAGCAACTAAACGAAAGATTGTTAGATTTAAGGATTAATTCGTGCAATATTACATTAAGCATAAGTTTCTGTTTGTTTCATTTAATTTTATTTTTTAACACGTTCGGCGTCACATTGGGCACAGCAATCCCACATCGCTGCGCGGTTTCGTGATCTGGATATCAATCGTGAAATTTTTTTCTTCTCATGAAAAGTGAAAAGTGAAAATTTTAACCATTGAAGTTAATAGAGAAATTTTTTATTTTTCACTTTTTATCCTAGAAAAAAAGTTCCATGATTGATATCCTGGTATCGGTGTGTTACATCCAGGGCGGTTTCCCTTTTCCAGTGAGATTGACTCGCGGCATATTTATTTTTTTTTTGCTCTAAAACAATCTAATCTTTTCTTTCCTTTTTTTGACATAATGATCGGAAAACATCAACATAATTGATAATAAAGAAAGTATTTAAGAAGGGCTATAAGCTAATGAACAATTTTTAATATATGTTTATTGTAACAAATATTTCGACTTCTATCGGGTCATTCTCAGTGTTATTAATTTAAAATTCTATAACCGCCACTCATAATTACGCAAAAACAGACCGTTGGACGTATATTTAGAAGTTTGTGTAACATGTTCTTTCTTTGATTGTTCTATTAGGCCTTGTGTACAATGTACATTCTTGTTATATGATTTGAAAAGTAATAAACAATGTAGATACGAGATTACATACTCCGTTAATCTAACAATTAACGTAACAATTAATTAATTGATGAATAATTGATAATTACAAGCGAAGAATTAGACGTTAATTACCATATATGCGTGTCACTAGTGAATTCCCGATATTATATGACAAGTAAGTTCTGTAATATGTATTCTGTTCTAGTAGGGATAGATTAGGAAAGGGGAATAGATATAAGAGAAAGAATCGAGAAACAAACAAAGAGAAATTATGAAGGAGAAAGAGACTATAGAATATTTTGATAAGAATCCGATAGAGACTCTATCATTTGTCTGTTTAAATTTATTTTTTGTCTCTTTATATGGATCATTTCAGAAATCAATCTTTTATTGTAAGAAGGTTCTGTCCAAAATTTTTATGTCTTTCCAGTTAAAATTATGATTATGATTAACACGATGTTCCGTAATCATAAGAAGAATCTGTCTTTTTATTGATATCCGAGTGTTCTTGTAATCTAGTTTTCAATTTTCTCTTTGTCTGGTCTACGTAACTAGCTTCACAATCATTGCATGAAATTTATAAACGACATTTAGATTAGATAATGGTTCTAATTTATCCTTTTCTTTTATTATGAAGTTTTTTAAAATATTCGGGATGGAATGTGCTAATTTGCAGTTAAACATATTAATATAGGTAAAAAAAAACTTTTTGAAATAGACTTTATGATGGTGTTGTAAAATATTTTTCTTTAATGTGAATATTTTGTGTTAAATTATTATTCTGCCTGATATTTTAATCTATTCTCAATAGTGGAAAAGATAAAGGAAAGAGGATAACCATTCTTTAAAAAAATGTATAGCGTCTATTAAGTTTTTTCATAAAAACGTGGATGAGATAACATAATAATTTTGTCTATGAAACCAATAATGACGCCTTTTTTATAAGAGGGATATGTAAATGGAAATTAAGGAACCTACCAGAACAAGTGGCTTTTTTGTGTCTGTCAAAAATAATTTTCTGATTTTCTATCATACAATGATGGTAGTGTCCAAAAAATTTAATAATTGATTAAAGATTTTTAATCTTAATAAATTCGTTTCGCGAATTTATAATATTTTATGTATATAATGTGATATTATAATCAATATATCAAACAACATCATGTATAGCGCGTGATACTCTGAGTAAAATTCTTTTTGAATTATTAAAGGTTCGCATCGCTAGCTCCACATGCTCAAACATGCTCCTACTCACTCTATCAAGTACGTTGGAATGAGTAAGAGTTATGGTAGGAACATATTACATGTTGGAGCATGCGATGCGAATAAATCTTAAATCTACTTAATCAAAGGTACATGAAACAACCAAACAACATTAAACACTTCGTTTTCGCACCCGATTGTAATGCTTACTTTGAATATGGCTCTAACTGTTAGAGCATTCATAAAAAAATCACAAACGATTGATTATTCGATGACTGAAAATCATACGAAACTTTAAAACACGCATCATTGAGGCGCTATATGAACTGTATTCATTGCACCCATAACTAAGAAAGTTAGTCAGCTATTTGCCGCACGTAATACATGTTGTATTGTTGTGTTATTGTGTACGGACTTACACACGTGTTTGATGACGTGTTTCATTCTGAAATATTTGTATGTCAACAGTTTTATAATACTTATCGTAATTATTATCTAAGTTCGCTCTTTTATGACATTTCTCTAATTTTATTAATGTAATTAAAATGCAATCCAATTTCAAAGAGTTTAATATCCATTTTAATTTCTAATATTCATTCTAACTTATAATTTAATGAAATTAGCATATTTAAAGTATGTAAAGACAAAGAGATGATGTGATATAGGAAAGATAAAAGGAGGAGAGAGAAGAAAGAACATGTTTTTATAAACATGAATGCATCCGGTCAATGTACACCCCGTACATCTAACCGTGAGCGCCGCTCCTGCCCGTTTTCTATACGCGACCCACGTATAAATATAGTATACCGCGTATATACTATTTCTTCTTGTAATTTGAAAACTAAGCTTCGGACAAAATTTTCGTAAAGGAAAAATTGTCTCAGAATACGGCCAAGAATATGTCCCTTTAAAGTCAAAAGATTATTTTGAATCATCCTGTATACATCATGGTTGTATTCGGTTTGCACGCTTTAAGCGCTTATAAGTATTGCTTACATTATTCGCTTTGGCGGTGTAAGCATTTAGAGAAGCATTCGTACGTCATCCGTGACGTCATACTCGTGCTCACAAATGCTTATTTCATCAAGGTAAGGCAGCAAAAGCGTAAGCACAAATAAGCGTTTATTGATCAAAATAAACGTGAGCATTCATATTCGATTCTAATCCTAGTAGGTTATATTCATGCACGTTTTTTTATGATTAGAGAAATATTTAATGAATGTGTTGGATTGCGTGCATATTTTAATGCTCTCGTAATATACTTGTATACAACGTCTAAAATGTTTCCCGATTTTGTGCTAATAAAAAAATAAAAACTTTGTTCACCAACAAGGAATTGGATGTTTAACTTTTCACTAATAAATAAAAAAAAATTTACTTATACAAAGATGACATTAATAGATAAAGTTCTAGTTGATTTAGAAAATGCACAGACTGAGAATATAGACACGATATCTCGAACTCTCGATGAAGTACTACGACTTAAATGCACCTTCGGTGGAAAGAAACAAGAAGTTATAAGACAAAAAAAGTTACATTGAAAAAAATTTACAAAATTGTAATATTTATTATTATATTTAATATTTAATATTTATTTATTATATTTAATATTTATTATTATATTTAATTATTTATTATTATATTTAATATTTAATATTTAATATTTATTAAATAGTACTAATGGGATTTGCTTATAGTAAATAAATAAATATTTATTTTAAGAAATAATACTTAAATCAAAGTATTATTTTTTATTGAATAAATTTTTATTCGCTATAATATCTCATTGATACTATTTTAAATAGATATTTATTAATCTTTTTATTATTAATCTATCTTGTATTCTAAGCACAAATTTGATACATGTCCGAAACTGAAACATAAAAAGTCTTAAAGATTTATGTTATGGCGTCTTAAAGAGATCTTAAAGACTTTTATGTCCCAATTTTAAATTGTGCTATCTAAAATTGTCAATAAATTGTTGATTTACAAATATCATTCACATGTTTTATAATTTCATCATTTGGTTCATATAGATTCCAGAAATATATTGAAATCAGAAACAAAATATAGATCTATATTAACATATACAGTAATATATCTAAAATCATATATAGAATTTATTCAAATTTAAAAAATATTTTGTATGCGAAATAGTCTCGTGGTGCCGTTTAAATTCAGCGGTCCGTAAAACCTTTAACATAGCTGATAGTCACATGATTGGTGACTACCGACATCAAACAAGCCAATAGCTATTGTCGCTACTGTAGTTATACTGTGATATAACTATGATATAAAGGCTGTGTTCCAAAATTGATTGCCAGTACTGAAAATTTACAATATACGTTACGTAAACTATAGATTTTCAGTACTGGCAGTGCATATCGGAACACGGTAATACTTTTAGCATGGATCCTGTCCCTGCATTCTGTAAGGGTCATTCCACACAACTTTCATGGTCGTATAATTATATACATAAGGAAAATTATTCAATCACATTTCTGTCATAAAGCAAACGTAAAATACGATTGGATGATTTTCTTTATGCGTATGTTTATGCGACTATGCAAGTTTGTGTGGAATGCCCTAAGTCCAGATCTACAGTAAATGTTTTAAGCCTTAAGCCATAAGAAATTGACTAATTACAATCGAATGTGAGGAGAATAATTGACTATGATTCCATTTCTTATGACTTAGGCTTAAAAATCTATTGTAAATAACTTGTTATGTTGTTTATAACAACAGTTTCATAGCTTTTTTACTATGTAAAATATCTGTGCAACTGTCATTACGAGACAGAAACGACTGCATAAGACCTAGCTCTATTGTAGATCCGGACTTATGCATTATCCCGGATCTAGATTTTTAAACCTTAAAGAACGGACGAATCAATTAATTATTCT
>Ga0157364_1000496_pt1 | contig 27263 bp, 11 predicted proteins | sample AttsexASBM2_FD_111476 | JGI IMG/M metagenome (GOLD analysis project Ga0157364, IMG submission 111476) | Fungus gardens microbial communities from leaf cutter ant in Ribeirão Preto, State of São Paulo, Brazil - Atta sexdens ASBM2 | ecosystem: Host-associated > Fungi > Mycelium > Unclassified ... | reverse complement strand
GTGTCTTCTTCGCGCGATTGAAATTGACACCTGAAGGCCCTTGTATCGGGCCTCGGAACGAGACTATTTTCGGACACTCGTCTTATTCATCGGCGCGGCATTTCTGCGGTCCCGGCGAAACTTCACGTACGACCGTCTATTATTTTAAGACTCCGCTACTCCGATACTCTCGAAAACGCTTCCCGATACCGCCGAAAATCGCCGCTAGATCACCGCCTCGCGCCTCCCGTTTATTATTCATCACGAGCTATCCGGTGCATCGCATCGCATCGCATCGCATCGAAACGACGACGCACGTTCCAATAGTGTTCAAAACAGCGCTGTCCGGGGCGCGGGTTAGGCCACGTCTCCGATCAAATTCTAGGCCGACGACTGGCGCGGCTCTATTTCTAAATCTACTTCTATTCTCTATTTCCACGCGATGGCGTCGCCGCGACGAGTTTATATGTCTGAGGTATTTCGAGGAGACGGGGCTCCGAGAACCTCTTATACTTACAGGGCGTGTACGCAAGTTCAAATGTCCACGCAAGTTCAAACTCGTCGGAATTTCCAATTTGAAGTTTCGTCACCGAAATACTTAATACTTGAAAAGTTACCCAGTTTGAAAATTTGTTAAATGTAACAGATTTTACATGTTTCAAATGAATCTACCGAATTTTTGTGAGAGCTTAAGATGATTAACGTAAGAAATGACACAAATAAACAAAATTAACATAAAATATATAATACTGATATTATCTGTAAGCAACTTATGAAAGCGTATATTTCTTCAGCAAAATTAATTAATTCATGATATATTAAATTAACATTTATTTTATTTATTTTAGAAATTATGTTCTAAATACATTATTTTTATATTAATTGCTCACTAATAAATTGTGTTATTTTAACACTAAGAAATATTGAACATGAATTCAACACAAAAATTCAAACAACGCAATCACATTATGTTAAATTAACTCCGATCTGATTCAACAAATTTTAACAAGTACCACGGTTTTAACAAATATAAAATATTTTTTTTACTATGTACAACTTTTCTCTCGGAATATTTTTTTCTGTGTGAAAAAGAATTTCATTTGACACTCGAGGAAAATTTTTCAGTTGAACTTGGAAATTTTGCCACCCTATATATGCCTTTGACCCGCTACTGCTTTTTCTATTGCGCATCCTGAATTTTCTCGCTGTGACGCGATCCTATTGAGGAAGACTAAATTGCTCGTTTGTGCTAATGCACTTGATATCGTTTAATAGGCTGTTATGAGAACCGTCGAGCACGAACGATCTTGTCTATTCTCAACGGGAATTCTTTATGTAATTGAATTTCTTGTATATTTGTTATATCTCTTAGCTTTATTGCTTTATTTCGAATTAATTTCTTTCATCTTTAGCTTAATTTTTAATAACGGCATCGATAATTTTTAGTAACTTTAATTAACTATTTTCAATAATTTTAATTAACTATACATTATCTATGAATTATAACTCGAACGATTAAAGCGATAAAAATTCTTTGTAAATCAATAAATTCTCCGCTTACCTTGAAAAAATAATTAACAGAACAATACAATTAAAATTTAATTTGTACGTTGAGTTTAATTACGCAACAGTTCATATTGCTATATAAACCAATAATGTTAAAAGGCATTAATACTGGTTAGATAGTTGTCTACCTACAACACAGTATTGATCAATATGAAGCATATTATATCTTATTTAATAATTTCCCGCTTGTCTCCTGTTTCTTTATAAAACATCAATTTACTATTTGTCTGTAGATGTAATACACCTTCATATGCATTATTCTGTTGGGTCGGCAAGGATCGATGCACCGCGAATCTTCGTCCTGACATTAATTCTCTGATCGATCATGCTTTATTAACTGAAAGAATACCGTTTACAATTTTAAAATAAAATTGAGATGACAGAAATTGTTTCCTTTTCATTTTATTCCTTATTTTTCTTCTAAGCTTCACCGCAAACGAGGAAATCCTAATTCCACGAATATCGGGAAAGCGATTAGAAATACCGAGTTACGGATATATACATTTACGAAATACCCACGGACGTAGAGTCGTCGCCATCGTGTATTGACTCGAATCCGACAATGCAATAGACCGTTAACGTGGCGAAACATCCGTGTCAAACATTTCCGCGGGAGCATAATTACGTTCGATCTCGAGCAATTAGCACCGCCAGCGGTCATTAAATGTCGGCGCTTTCCGTATAAGCATCATGCGAGCCCGTAAGAACGCCAATAACCATGACAAACATAATCGCGTGCCATCGCATGTAAACACGCGATGCAAGTCGATTTATGCCAGATGGCCTGGGAATCTCATCTCATCCAGTGGACCCATGTGGAAAAATATTATTGGATTAGTGAAAAAACTATTGGAACGAGTAGTGTACAATAGATTCGATTCGAATGGTTTTCCAATTATTTCTAATCGTTTTCTTAGTTGAAATTTTTATAGTTTACCTGAACATCTAATCAATTACTATTTAATATTACTGATTTTTCTTACAAAAATCTAAAAGTCAATCATCTCATATATTGCCACCTATTGCGCACAATATTGCCAAGTATAACTAATGTATTGTTATGTATTACTAACATTATTAGCGTATTGCTAGTATTGCTATTATTGTCTATGATAGCAATACATGGCAATACATAATAACACATTAGCAATATTTGGTAGGGTAACTTCCGGTAGGTATATACGTTACACTCAAAAACTTAATTTATTAAGTATTATTTACTATGTTTAAATGAACTATATCAGTAAAAATTTTGTATTGTTTATTACTGTGAAAAAAATATTAGAAATCCGAAATATTTTTCATATTGAAAAATAAATTTTTTGAAACCCTTGCCTCATAGGAGTGAGATATATGACTAATCATAGGAAAAGAGGGAGGGAAAGTATGTACAGCTCAAAAAATTTACAAATATTGCATATAAATAAGACGTAAAATGACACAATAATTTATAAAATTCGTTTATAAAGTTTTATTAAGAATGATAAATATATGTGTGAAATAATAAATAATAATTACAATCTTCCCACATATATTACAAGTGTTATGACATGAGGTACATATTTCATGTAATGCGTTTAATATATTTAGTACACTAAAATTCAATCTGTGCACTTCGTATGCTTTGGACATAAATCCCGCCCACTAAAAATGCAAAGATAACAAACTAAATAAAGAAAATAAGAAAATAAAAAAAACTTGTATTTTGCTATACAACATGCTTATTCCTCTATCATGAAATAACCATTAAGACTTTTATACAGCCCTAATCATTTTATGTAGAATATAATTTATGATGGCGCTACTTATTACAATAATTTCATTAATATTAAGTAAGAAACTGAAATCATAACTCAATACTAATATAAAGGCATGTAACAGAGTAGTTGCGGAAAAATTACCCCCATTCCTTCTATTTTTTCTGACTTTTGTGCATAAATCCCAGCGTGGCGTATTTGCCAGAGTTATCCTAATATTGCGCAATAGGTGGCAATATGGTTAACCCCTCGACAAAAATACTACATAAGTGAACAAAACTAAGGTAATTTTCCAATTTAGCGGCCTCAGCTCCAATATTAATAAAATTATATTCATTAGACGCATTTTTGTACGAAATAAAAGAATAGCAGATGAAAAGCGTCGCTCTGCCTCGCGAAGCGAAATATTTGTCATTTTTTAAATGAGTGAAGAAGGTTATATTTGATCAAAACGGGTCTTTATTATTTAATAATTTTTGTGTGAATTTTTACAACTTCCAGTTTACTTAATGTTGTTAATCGTTTCAATTCACGATTGTTCCAGATTAGGTATCCGTCATACCGATTTAATTTAGCAACATGAGTATTTATATATTTAATATTCTTTTGCTGCTAAATAATTAAGTTCAGATTTTATACTTCTTTTTTGTACAGCAACTATGGAAAAACGGTACATTTTAATTGATATTCTATAAACAGTTTTCTGTTTACTAAATAAAAAAAGTACAATAATACAATTATTATTAATTGAAAATTATATTAAATTTTTACCAGAATTTTTTGCGAGTCCAATAATATTTTTCAATAAGAGAATATTCTGTATTGTGAAATCTTGTGTTTTTCTCGAATCCGACGGGAATAACTTTCGAAATCGCGTTAAAGAATACACGAATTCCAAGTTTCTGTACACATGTAACTCGAATTTATATTCTTTTGGAAAAAAAAACCTATGATTTTTTATCCTTTCATATTTATAGGGTTTCTTTCTTCTATCGTTTTTGCGTATGCGCCAACGTTCATCTATCGTTTCTATAGATTAGATTCAATGGTTGCGTATATCTTTTTTTTCTTTTTTTGGAATGATCCTTTTGTAATTCATGAGCTCGAAACTCGCCTCGCCTAGCTGATTTAAAACTCGCTTCGACATTGACTTCACGCAAATCGCATTGACCCAGCATTTCGGTTTTTGTATTTTATACATGCACAATGCAGTGTTTTTTAATATCTTTAAAGATACTACAAAAATACACGAACTATACACGAATTGTAGTAGAATCGAGACACGAATAATAGGAATTCACGAATAATATGAATAAACTGTAACTGCAAAAAGTACTATTGCAAAAGTATTGTCAACTAGATAATAAGTAATTTTATTGTTTTGCTCAGATAAAGAATCTTTACAAATAAAGATTTTATATTTAAGATATTCTAGTATTTAAAATATCATGTTCTTAAATTGATTATAATAAGAATTTATTAACTTTTACTGTAATATGAACTGAAAAACAGATCGACTCACACACGCATACAAAATTATCGTAAAATTATACATTGACAGTGACTACTATTTGATTAGTAATTACTTCTATTTCTTAACTATTCATCAAGTTTATACTTGTTATTCTTACCAATTCAGAATAGTTATCATTATTTAGAATGGATTTCGATCGGAATTATTCTATTATTCTCTTTTATTATGTTTTCTATGGAAATCTGAATAATTTCGATTAATTTCGCTATAACTATATAATTTAATTAATTTTGATAATAATAAAACCTAATAATAAAACCTGAAGTATTTTTTTATACGAAATTAAAAAGCACAAATTACTATAAATCGCACATATTAACTTAAACCAGAATCCGGATGAATTGTTTTTCATTATTAAACTTAATATAGTATAATTCTTTTAGGCCGCAAATAAAATTAACATGAGATGGTACACAAATAAACAATCGTATAAGAATTCATGTCACGTAAGTAGATTGCAAGAAGATAATTATAGTGGACACTCGCTGGACTGAAAATTGTATCGTTAAAATATAGAATGCGATCGTTTTGTCGCTATTTTGCTATTTCGAGCTCCCGAGGAATTCTCGGAGGTGAAACAAGAGTTACGGCCATTTCGCGAAACTATTTCGAAAGCTTATAGCTACGCAACTATAGAAGAGCATGCTGTCATGTGTAAAAGACGACAATCACGACATAATGTAATAACTGTTGCACGTTAATGCATAACTAGGGGAAAAACTCGCTCGCGATCTTTGATCTTCCTCAAGGTAATAATTTAAAATCGATAATTTCATAAAAATAACTTTCAACACATGCAGCGTACGAGAAAGTATTTTAATAAACAGATCGATAATTATTGTCCTATGTATTTATTAATCCATTAAAAATCGATTTATATATAAGTATGTATACTTTTATGTAACAAAATTTCCATCACGTTTATTACATTCCAGAGTTTTTTAAACTCTTGTCATAATGCCCTTTGATTCGCTTCAGACGTTTAACCTTCGGAAGCTGACGTCAAAATCTGTAACACAATTATACTGACGTTCGGTCTGTGAGACCCATTTTATGTTAACTAAAACGCTAATTAATTTCAAGGAAACAAAATGACGATGCATGCAAAAAACGATTCGTATACAAAAGAATGAGTACTAAGTTTGGTTTTAATAATTCAAAGAACGTTAATTATATAGAAACACTAATTATATATAGAAAATTGCGCTTTAGTGAAATGTTTTCACGTATAATGTGACTTATAATGTGAACAAAAGATGTCACGGGCAGAAGAGATTCAATAATATTTATTATTATTATAGTTTTCGATCTATGACTGATTTAGCTTATACAGCGTGATGACCGTATTTTACTGCATTCTTAAGTAAATAATTTTTAAACGAGTAAGTCAATCCAAATAAACTTTCGCATGAATATTTATTAAAATTTTGTTAATACGTATATATAAATAATTCAATTTAATCTGTAATGTTACTTTCTCATTAAAGGACCTAATTATATTGAAAATTGGTTATGACTTAATTTTCACAAATGATATAATACGATGGACAAAAGATGTCAGTTTTTGAGTTAGTATACAGTACATCAAAGATATAAAACTTGTGCTCACAGAGCATCTTTGATATATAAAATATTAATTCCTTATTAAATTTTGTACTTATGACATTTTTTATTCATTACATTTTAAGCTATTTGAGAAAATCAGTTCTTTCACCGAGACCTAATTTCCCATATAATTTAGTGCGACGTCCTTTGCAGATACAACCTAAAAATATAAAGAATATTCTTTAATTTTATGCTATTATAAGCATTTTAAAAACTGTAAATAATTTATTGCAAAAAATATCTTCTAACTTTCTTATAATTCCTATAATTATAAAAAAAATCTAACTAAGTGGGTCCAACAGATCCACCATCAGCTTCGGAAAATTAAATTATTGAAAGTCGTGTAAACGATATTTACAATTCCATCTTACATTCTGTATGAAACGTCACGTAATTAATAAAAATTAATACATAGATATGAGAGTATCAGTTAAATCGTTACGTAATTTATCTATTCTAATCATAGTCGTAATATTAAGCGTAGAAGAGAGACGTGCTTATGATATATACAAACGTGCTGCACTTGGATCTGGTCACGAAACACATGTTGCTTCGAAATATTTACATTCGTATCATTAATCACGTAATATTCTACGTATATTCCAAAGCTGACATGTCTTGTAACAGGAACATTGTGCATTACGTCGTGATATTATTCCGTTCTTACGCACACACATGCACACATACAACACGCTATTATATTAGCACGTTCTCCGCCATTCCTTCGCTCAAGACGAACCATTACTGGCTTCACTGTGAGCTGTTTCTTCGTTTCAACTATCGAAAATCGCTAAGAAGATTTTCATACGAGATACATATGTACGTCGCGTACGCTCTATGTCTCTTTGGCACACGAGAGAGAGAGAGTGAGAGATTATCATGTTTTCCGACCTCGTGCGTATATACCCCTCCTTCTTATATCCGCGCACGTTCCACTAATGTGTTGCAAAGGCGGTCGGTAGCGAAAAACAAGAGAAAGAGAGAGAGAGAGAGAGAGAGTACAGTAAAAATACAGTATAATTACAACGGCGAGAAAATAAAGTGACAAAGATCGCAAATTTTAATTTAACACGGAAAAAACGATTTTGTTAAACTAAAAACGTAGATAAATACAGAAATACTAAAAATAAATTTTGTCGAGCTGTCGAAAAAATTATGTAAGAAACTCAAATATGATGAACGATTCTGCAAAAAATTTTTGACGTTCTACCAATTAGTTTGAGCGTCCTACATAATTAATTTGACAACCAAACAAAATTTATTTTCAGGTGTTATCTAGCTAAATTTTAGATATTTTAGAAAAGAATAAAACTGTTCTTTTCATGAGGGAAAGAAAAAAAATGTGAAATAAAAAGAAAAGCTAATACATAAAAGATAAAGAGTGAGAGGGAGAGAAAAAGTATGAGAGAAAGAGAGAGAGAGAGAGAGAGAGAGAGAGAGAGACGGGAGAATGCGAGAGCGAGACGGAGCGAGAGTTGCCGAATGTCGCCGAACGACGCACGGCGGGAAGGAGGGAGGGAGAGAAGACGGAAGGACGGAACGTGCAAGCGAGAGAGGGGATCCACGAGCGTTCGACTACTTCGCTCAGTCCTCGTCTGTCCGCCAGCCGGTGATCTTCCGTACGAACGATCGACAGCTCGCGTGGATTTTTGCGACGCTGTCTGCTCCGGCCGAGAATCGCTCGCTGATATTTTCGCCATTTCCGCGCCGCTTTTTTTCCTCGACTTACCGCGTGATCGTTTCGATAATGAAAATTGATCCCGCGAAAGTCGATTCCGCGTCGCATCGTCGTTTCGATCCTGTCGCACGCATTTTTTGCAAAACATTCGCGTGGCAGCGTGGGAGCCTGCGCCTGTCGCTACGGCCGCCATTTCTGTTTTCCGGGACCGTTTGGATTTCCCGCAACAGTGCATCGCGGGAATTGATGGCTACGACAGCTATGAAGACCGGCGGAAGACCAGTAAAGAGAAAGAGAAAAAAAAGGAAAGAGCACACAGGAAAACGTTGTGACAGCAGCTGTCATTGAAAATGCCACGAGTAAAGGTATGTGTCCACATATCGTACTATTAACGAACGGAAAAATGTCCATTGACGGAAAACGCGCACGATACGCGAATGCGATTCGTTCGTGAAATACTCGCCGGAATTCCGTCACTACCCTTTCCGTTACGTCAACTCGACACCGCAGGAAATTGATGAATCGTCGGCGAACGAGCGTGTGAGCGAACGAACAAGCGAGCAAATAGCGCGAATGTCAGAAGCGATTTATTTTCATTTCGGCAAAACCAAATAGCAATGTTGACGAAATATAATAGAAAAAATAACACAATGTCGAAGAAATGCAGAGTGAAAATATTTTGTGTCAAGTGTCGCATTGTTATCGTTTACCGAATATAAGAATAATTTTAACACAGAAGAAAATTGAATGCGTTGAAATTACATTCATTTGCTTAAGGATAGCAGGTATAGTCTCTGCAAAAAGTAATTGGAATTGGAAGTTTATGCTTTCCGTATAAAATTGAATGTCATATGTATATAAAACAGTTCAATAAGATCAATATTTTTGTATTGAACGATATAATTTTATACATTTATATTTAATAATATAATTTGATTTAATTTAAATGATAATTAATTTTCTCATTTTATATTAATTATATTTTTTTTAAATATTCCTTATTGAAAAATAATTTTTTATTCCGAGGATTAATGTATGAGTCAATGTTGAGTTATGTAATTTTTTTCCTAGGGCGGAAACGTAAAAAGTGAAATTTTCACTTTTCACGTTTCTGCTCTGGAGAAAAAGTTACATGATCAATACCCAGATTATAAATCGCCGCTTTTTCATACTTCCAAATGCAACACAGAAAATCTGGATTTTTTATAATTTTTTATTTTATTAAAAAATATGTGTAATACATCTTAAGAAGCATATTTAAATGAAACGGTTTTTAATACAATATATTTTGAAGATATCATCCCGATGATAAATACGGATTGTATAATTACACATATTGCTTAAATTCACAATAGATTTATTCTAGACGAAGAGACTAACGGATTTCATTGATTTCATTGTACGATTAATTATACGATATGATCGCTAGAAGGCTAATGAAATTGTACACGTTGATATTTGTCGTACGTACACATCATCGGAAAGTAATGGCATGTGACACGTCACGAAACTAAATAGCGTTGACAGTCACACGAGCTGGTCTTACACGATCTTATAGCTTTGAACATCGTTCCGTCTAAGTAGATAACACGTAAGTGCGAATTGCGACTCTTGTTCGCGTTAGTTCGCTCGCGCGGAACTATGTATAGTCATGAATCTCTTTCGATGAATTGGCTCGCATGATTTGTATATCTCACATTAGTTAGAAATACTTCATGCATATAAAAAAACAACGATTTTCTGTACAATATTCAATGAACTTTTTCACTAAAAATGCTGTATTTATTGATGAAAATCTTGAAAAAGAGTATCTTACTCAGAAAAAAATACTTATGTATGTTACATATATTTCTATATTATGTACATTAAATACCTATTTTTTTATTTTATATGTTAGTTTCTTTAAAATTTCTAGCGTCAATATTATTCTGAAGAGTGGAATTCTCCAGAGTAAAAATTATGCCAGTCTTGAAAAAGGGTGGTTTAGTTTTCAAGTGAGATTAGATAATATACACTCCAAAGAATTTGGAGAATATATTATACATTTTTTTCTCTTGCATATATTTTTATATGAATATATAAAATAAAAATATAAAATAATATATAGAATATAATATATATATATATATATATATAATATAATATAAAATAGAAAGAAATGTTTAATATATGTAATATATAAATATACAATATAACATAAAATATCGGTTTCTGTATATTAAAAGACAGGCAAATTAGTAGTAGATTATATTCAGTTTTACATATATAATTATTAGATTATATCAAAGGATTTTAATGACAATCAAATTTTTATAAAAGCTATGTAGGTCAAGGATCGAAAAGGAAATTGCGGAATCGATCTACATTGTACACTCGTCAATCATACGTGTATAAATGGGAATTACTAATAAGCTTATATACGTGCAATCGAAGAAAGGACTGAAGTAATAAATGTACAAGCAATAGGAATGTGTATTAAGATTCGAGGAATATGGTTATTTGCTATAATGCGCCAATTACAAAGCGATTACCGATTACCAATGTAGTTAGGTATAAGCTGTTAGATGGATAGACAAGTGAGCTTTGCTCATTGGCTCTTTTGCATAACTAGGTCTTTTGTTAGCAGCAAGTAGTGCAATCCGCAGCGAACTGTATTAGTTATGATAGTGTTTTATTACTTCCTACACTTTCAATGAAGATAAACTCGCGGAAATGGGGGAGCAACTCGATTTTAATTTAAATTTCGTGCTAAATAAGAACTGATAAATCTACTCTCTTAATAAATTTGATCAATGATTTTTCGATTAAAGAGAAGAAAATTTTATTATTTTAGCTTACATATCGAGAGGGATCTTATTTCTCTTAAATCACATACATCTATATCTTTTAATTAGTGGCTAATTAAAGATCCGCTAGCTAAATATTGCTATTTAAATCTAAACTTAATCTATATAAACAGCTTTTTTAATTGTATATCTAATATCCTGTTTATTCAAATTATTACATAGTTTTTACTTACAATTCCAGCTTCTTTTATCTTCACTAAAAAAAAATGTTTGATTAAAAATGGAGAAACTAGAAGATTCTGATTATATCAGTCAAAATTCCGGTTATCTCAATTGAAGTAAATTTAGATTTAAGTAGAAAATTCATTCATTTTTCAATCAGAATTCCAATTAATCCAACCAGATACTTTTCTCAGTGCTCATGCTCATTAGAAAATATTTTTTCCAAACCAAAAATTTTTCTACATTCATTCTATGCCTGAATTCTTTTCTCTATCCTCTTTCCTTTTCCTCTTCTAAACATTTTTCCGTAAATTAAAAGGTAATTTCCAATTAGTACTCGAAAGATGGAGAAATATTTATTGAACTCGTACAACGATTTATCGGGCGGAATTTTCTATTTATCCATACTCTTGCTTCATTTTCTCTATTTCATTCCAATTTACCTTAAGTACAGAGAGAGAAGGGTTATATGCCCCGAAAACGGGGCAAGTCCGAAAGGGCATGGATCCACGAAGAGCCGGCGATTACGAACGTGCCTTTATTTAGACAGGCAGCCGTCGATCGAACAGTAGTTTCCGATGTTCCTCGAGCGAGGAGAATTAACAACTCGACATTCAAGCGTCCGTGAAGAACGAGCGATGAGATCGAAGAGGTGAACGCACTGGCGCGAAATTTACGTCAGGCGTGCGCGTGTGTGCGATACGCACGTGCGCGCTTGCCCGCTCGCGCGCGCGCGCGGCAGTGTGCGTGCGTGCGTGAGTGCGTAGGTTCGTTTGATCTTTGCGAATGGCGCGAGTAAATCCGCGTATTATTAAATAGATAACCGGCCATAAATTCGGCCGGGTTACATAAAGACGCGCAAAAGTGCGCGTTAAGGTCCGACCGTTCTATTTCTGTGCCAGCGACCAGGGCGCGTTCTAGAACAGTGGTTCTCAATTGCATTCCTCGTCGGAGGCGGAAGTCCGGTGCCTACCTACTTTACTCCTGCTGTCGCTCGGCAAATATTGAGGGATCGGTTGTGAAATCGCTTCGAGCGATCTGCATTCGTGCGTAAAATCGCATCATGGAATTTAGAGATTGAAGGATTATTGGACGTTAGCAGATAATTAAATGGAATATTACTTAATTAGTATTTCAATCCTCATTAGTTGACTGCCATTAATTAACACATTAATTTAATAACAATTGCTGATTTTTCAATTCACTTTACACTGGAAAAAATTGCCTACTAAATTTTAATACACATTTTTTAAATAATATTAAATAAATATTTACTCAATAAAAACATGATAATTAAATGAAGTTAATTGGTTCTTGCACCAAAATATAAATACATTTTTATATTTAGTTAGACTAAATGTTTACTTAGACTACTATTCATATAAATATTTATTAAAATTTAATATATTTTTTCATAATAAATATATCTATATAAATGTTTCAAATTTTATTAAAAAGAAGATGTTTTTTACTGTTTAAGATTATTGCAAATTAGTAGTAATGTAATATTAATAATTAATGTATATTAGATATATGTTTATTAAATTAAATAATATATTAGTATTATATAATAAAAATTGAATGCATGCTTCTTGCTCAATCCACAGAATTTGTATCGTTAAAAAATTCAAACATTAAACAATATTTATTCAATAATTTTGCTTACTTCGTCATATTACAGGTAATTATAACAGTATTGTAATAGATAAACATAATCTCATCTTCATAATAAGTGACATTAAATCGATAAATGTTTTTTGGCGAACAAATAATTTTTTGCCGGATGGAATAATCAAAATCTTTTAACTCGATTCTATTTTTCATAAATTATAAAGAGGACGATAACGCGATTGATTGCTTCTAAAATGTGGTATCGTGCATACGTAGTTCGAATTCGTGCGTGCGTAAAAGTCACAGGTCGTTTCCGCGGCTCGATAAAGTAGCAGATTAGACAGTCATTGAATGAGAAGGGTACGAAATAACACCGCGTGTTCGCGGTTATCATTGCTCGCTAGGTCTGTTTGCTTTTTATCAAGCGTCGCGCGCGATAATTTCTTCAAATTGCGAGAGCCACGGAGCCAAGTGACTACGCGTTTTTTTTTTTATACGCACTCGCGCGCACAGATGCAATCGCACTATTCTTTCTCGCTTCTGGCGTGACATAGCGGATTGATTGCGGATTGATCTGACGTGTATAGGAATGATTAATTATTGATACCTAATCTGATTTGAATGACTTAGACGAGCAAATAATTATTAGAAATTCCGAAACGGTATTAGCAGACGAGAGAGTATAACAGGTAAGCTCCAGTTCAGGAAAACCATTGAAGGAGATAAAAATAACGAGTAAATATCCATTGATATCAAGGTGGATTAATTTTAATCTTTGTTTTACTCACTTTTATTTCTTTCCAATTTTAACAAGGGAAGTCAAATTTTTTGATTTTAATGAAACTTTGTACATTTGTAGGTTACTCTCTGAAATTCTTGCAGTGAAAATAATGCCACTAAGGAATGAAAAATTTGCACTCTTGAATAAGAGTGGCAGATTTTCACTCTTTTTTTTTGGAATGAGATTCACTCTAAAAGAATAAAATTTTACTTCAGAAAAGAGTAAGTAAAAATCTGCTACTCTTATTCAAGAGTGCAAATTTGTCACTATTTTGGAATGAGATTTCACTTCAGAACAAGAAATTTAGAAAGTAAATAGATGAAATGTCAGTTGTGGCCCGAAAATGGTTTTGAAAGGTGAAATCACATAAGGAGTGTCTCTCAAAATCATTTTTGGATCGCAACTGACATTTTCTAAATTTATCTATTTATCTAATCTTTAGATCACATAAATACAAAGCATCATTAAAATCAAAATTTCGCAAGAAATTTTCGTTAGAAAAAAGTAAAGACTAAATCGAGATTAAAGTTAATCTACATTATTAGAAATAAACATAAGAAGGAAAAAAAAAGAGAGGAGTAATAATATTATATTATCCAAAAGAAGTAAATATCCGCGTTAAAGAAGAAGAGGATGCTCACGGACGCAAGAAATAGCTCGCGTAAAACTAGCCTAAGATCCATCTCTCTCCTCTCTTTCGCGTGTCATACAGATTTTTCCGCGGCGCCACATTATTGGCGATGGTCCAATCGAAGCGGCAGCTCCGTGCCTCGTCTATTTTCGTTGATTCCGATCTTCTTGAAAAGCTAGCCCAACAAAACGAGTCGCGTTTGCCCTCGATGCTCCTTCCGCCAATGGCATTTAACGAACGCCGCCGCTTTGGCGGCCGTACGCGATTAATACCGCCATAAAGATGGCGATAATCGTGACGAATCGGCGTCACACGTAACGAATATTGCGGATAATAAAAAGTATACTTTGCTCGCCTGATTTCGATAGTTCAAAACTATCAATACCCTGATATTTCTCGCTATATTCGCGATGAAAGCTTCTTTTTAAAGACCGAACAAGTTGCATGTATGTGTGTTCGCGCATATACGAATGGTAAACAGGATAAATCACTATATTTATGCCCACTAATATTTATTAAATGTCATTAAAATGGTACCGGCTACAAATATAGCCTTCTAGAAAAGAATTCAATGAATTCAAATGGTATTCGTTATGAAATTGATTATGCGATTTCAAACTATTCAAATAAAATCGGATTATATTAATTCTGTTAGTATTAAAAATTAAAAGCTTCCGGTGAATTGAATTTTATGAAAGCATATAAAATCATATTTTTTATTTATTTATAATTATGGATATTTTATGTTGATATTTTATGTTGATATTTTATGGAAAATTTAATTTAATCTCAAAATTTAATGTAGATTGAAAGCATTTGTTACAAATGATTCTTAAACTTTCTTTTCATGAATCGTGTCAATATAAAATATCCTAATTTTAGGAACAATTCAAAAACTTGATGTTCTATCCGGTGTATTCTGATTTGTTCGCTCGTTTTCCATGTAATCAGATCCGGAATCATAAACCTTAATTTATAATTAAGCTACATGAGAGAGAAGAAGAGAAAAGGGGAGTGCAAGAAAAAAAAGATTAAAGGAAGCATTCTCCTCAAGAGAGGCGCTGGCTAGTCTGCAGCCAGTCTGAGAATCCATGTCTTTAATTCGCATATGTGACTCAAGCGTCTCCTTTTTCCTGTTCTCTCTTTCCCTCTCTGTCTTTCTGTTTACTTATTCATCTATTTATTTGAATTTTAAACTATTTTTTAGAAAGCTGTCTCTTGTCTTTCCTCCTCTCTACTTATCTACCTATCTTTTCCCGTTATTGTTCCTTTAAATAATTATAACTAAATTATAATTGAATTCTGTGATTATAACGCGAAATAAAATATAATAGATTATTTTATCTCACGATTTTATTAAAAATCAATCTATCCCTCTCTCTTTTTCTATTTCTCTTTCTCTTTCGGCACTGTCGCCCCGATCGCTCGTTGCACGCACCAATGCTTTTTCCTCTACAGCATGCGGCATGCAACAGGTATCCGCGCTGACGTCAGGATGAAGCGAGAGGGAGATACGCGACGTCCCACCAACAAAGACGGCGATCACGGGGTGATCGGATCAGCAGCGCAGCGGCGCGGCGCGGCGCGGTGGTGGAAGTACAGGTCGAGAAAGAAAGAGAAAGAGAGAACGCATAGAGGATCACACGCACATGCGAGACCCGGCCTGCACATGACTCGAAGCGTCGGACTGCATCCGCCGTCTCTTTCCGTCCCGCGATTGTCCTCCCTTCGTCTCTCGTTGCCACCCTGCCGACGAGCTCCGGGGCTTAACTCGAACCGAGTTGTGTCACCGCGCCGCGCTGTGTTACGAGGCTGTTATTCAACGCGCGCGCGAAAATATGCGACGGGCAGAGACGTATGTGTCAACGACGGTGCATGCTTATTGCGGAGGCTGATCGATCCGGAAAACTGAACCGAAAGTCGAACCGATCGTCGACATTTTTATGCGTACACTGTTAGAAATGTAATCACGAGCTTCCTTTACATGTAAATGAAGCTCGTGGTTATGAACGAAATTAAAAGTAATGAATGATTTAACTGAAAATTAAGTTACAGCAGTTATTTAAATATAATGAACATGTACAGTAAATTTATGAAATTTAATGTATTTTTTTAATAAAATTTTATAGAAAGTACATTAAATTTAAATGTAATGTCTTGAAATTAAGTTCAAATTGTGTAATTTGAAAGTTGACTCTAACAGTGTAGAGTCGAGATATCGACTGGTATTCGTAATCACTCGGAACGTAATTTTGCCTAATTTGTTTTGTTGTAACTTTTTATTATTAATTTTCAATACTTAATTATTAGGTATGAGAAAAAGTTCGTGGCGTTTTTCCCGTAGACGACATTAAAAAACGCCACGAACTTTTTCCCATATCATAATATTATTTAAATGACATTCGTTGATCTTTTGAATTCCTCACGAATTTGTAATTATCACTCGAACGAAATTCATTTTCATTCATTTTAATTTATTTTGTAATTTTATATAATATTATATTATTAATTTCACTTAAATACTTGCTGATCTTTTAAATTTCCCACGAATTTTTTAAATCAATCAAGATATTTATTTTAAAAAGATGTTGCAATGATAGAAGCATACATAGAAAATTGCTTCAAAAAATCGCCGGCAGGCAATTAAAATATTTTTTCTTACTACGGCATTACCTTGTACGATGCATTTCTTGCATTTCTGTCGCGCGCGCGGTTATGTTTACAAATTCCTCCGGTCTTGTCCGGCAGTCAAACCCGCCGACATATCCGTTACTGTAATTCCGCGAACTGCTTTAACAACGTCATGAATCACGAAATGACTCCGTGCGCCGTAATATATGCGCGCAGAAACGAGAGATAACAGGCGCTGCCATTATTTTCGTATGCGATTACTATTCCGGACGTGACGCGGCTGTGCCGTATGAGTCGCTTCCAAACGATAGTAATACATATCGATAACGACATAGAAAGTAGTGAGGGCAGCCGAATCACTTTAAGACTAAAAAAAAATTATACAAGAAAAATATGACATTTAAATACAAGATGAATCTGGTTTGATCTCGCAATCAAAATTGATACAGTCGCAATAGAAACGATTATTTTAATTTTAAATAAGCAAATATCAATATAAGGATTGCTTTGATTATATATACATAAGATATATATTTCATGCTTATCGAATCAATTTATTTCATGAATTCTTGGATGAAATCATAGTTCAATAAAAATGTCGTAGCAATAATCTTTGAGCACTTTGAGAAAGTTTCTCGAAAATTAATCTCGGAAATGTCGCTAATAAAAATTTATGTAAGTAATTAATATCGGCAAAGCAAAAACAGAGAGAGAGAACATCTCATTGAATATGATAATATCAAGTGTGAATGAAATAATTTATTAATTTTTTTCAATCAGATTTTTGATTAATATAGCCAAAAATAATTTTAGTTTTTTAAATATTTAGTAAGTATTAATATAAAAAACAAACATAATTATGTAACTGATTTATAATAAATAATTACTAAATATTTAGAAAATAAAATTATTTTTTAAGTAAACAAGAAAAATAGCTAAAAGAAACAATATAATATGTAACGTATAAAAAATTTAGTATCTTTATTCTCAAATCGAATGAAAAATGTTTCGACCCTTAATTGTTAAAATGAAAATTTAAGACCAATTATGAACTTTAAACGTAAAAAATGAAAGTAAGACAAAAATTATCTTTGATTTACATTAACCAAACATTGAAATTATTTCACTTAATATTTGATAATTATTTTCAGATTCTTTTTTTAGTGTTCACTAGTAAATGTCGACTTGAAATATGTATAAATCTTGCAAAATCGATTCTCGGTTAGAAATGCATGTTTAACGTTTGCCCTACCATAACAGATGAGAACAAGGAAGAGAACGTGAAGCGTTCACCTCCTCCCTTTCCGCTTATGAACGAGCGATATAAATCTCTGTTTCGGAGCACAAATTTAACAGTGCGTTCGCGTGAGAGAGCGACGATCTCGGGTGCATATCGGGGCGCGAGAGTAGGACGCGCGGGCTCTCGGAACAAAGTACATTTCGCGTGCAAGTACATGACTGCGTATATAAAATAGGGTACGAGCATGTACAGTAAGCGCAGCAGACCGTCCCGTCTCGTCGCGGCTCAGACCTTAATGACGTCATTATCTCTAATTAGAATTCCCACAGTGGTAACCGCCACACGGGGGACGCCCCGTTACACCTAGAGACCCTCGTGGATAGTATCGATGTTTTTCTTACTTGCTACACCGAAGTGTTGTGCATCTTTGCGTGTCCGATACTCCACTTCCGGTTAAAGTCAAGCTCGTCGCTGATCTCGCTCCTATAATGCTGAGTAATCAGATAATTCCGAAACGACATGTATATATTATCATGCATATAATGTATGGCATGGTACGTAGTCCATTATTGATTTTTTTAATTTGAATATTGCAAAAAATATTGTTGCTCGATTATCATAAGCCATATTATTGCGCGATATCGTCACTTTTAACGGAGTACATATAGTTTTCTGTAATCTTTATTTTTAACATGTCATTAAAACTTTAAAGTTCGTCAAATTTAGCATTCACTATCTAGAGTTTGTGCACTGTAAAATTCATAATGTCAAATTATATTTATAATTTGAGTTATTTTTTATTATTTTTAAAGATCGCCGCTATTCCTACTCAGTATATCAATTTGACTAAAACAATGGAATTAAACAATTTTACTCTAGAAAATATATAATCAAATTTGACTCAAATTTAATTTATTATTTGCTAAATGTATGTTAATATGGACGATATTTATTTTAAAGCTAACTACAGAAATAGATTGATTCCTATATTTTGTCACATAGAAATTAAAAATTGTTATTTAACTTAAGGAATTGAGTTGTCAATGCTCTTTTGATATTCTAGCAGTGTGAAAGTTGAAATGTCGCTTTACGAACTCTCTTTCTTTTTTTCTCTCTGTCTTTCTATCTGTCGTTAGATTATAGATCGTGAGTCGCTGAGCATAGTCCATGCGTGATAGCATGCCGGTAACAAGAATTGTGTATAGAATAAACTGCGGATGAGCAATCTGGTCTATGTGCGTCGCACGCTCATAGTTACATCACCGAACAAACTATCTCTCTTTTTCTCTTTCTTTTCTCTTTATCTTCTCTCTCTCTCTCTCTCTATCTTTCTGCAGAATGTAACGATAAAATGGATTATCGCGAAAAATATTCCTCTTCCGAACGCTTCGCCTTCCACTCTCTCGCCATGCGCACAAAAATTCGTCTACGAGTCGCTGCGCCGCCGTCGTCGCTGCTGTCGTCGTCGCGAAGGTCACAAGGAAATTGATTTCGGTCGCGTTCCTTGGTTCTATCTCGTTCCACTAATTCGATCCATCCGATCCGATAACGGGTGTCGCAAGAAAGAAAAGACGTGGTTAAAGTCGGGCACGCAAGGAAAACCAATAACGGGTGTCGGGTATCACATAGTAACGAATCGAATATCTTCAAGAATCGCAACGCGTAATTCGATCCTAAATTAGAAATGCCAAGGGATTCGTTAAATTAAAATTAGATAAAATACTCAAATTTGTATAAACGATCCTATATGATTTCTATTAATGTAGTTTTATGTTTATAGGTAATAGGATTCCTATATAATTATGTTAAATATGTAAAATTAAATTATATCGCAATTTAGACAATTCAATCGAAAGAACAGTTTTGCCAAAGTATCTAAATTATAATTAATAAAAAATTTAGCTGTATCTGAAATTACTTTGGCTAATTGTGTTTGGATCATTAAAACAGCTATGCAGAAGACTCAAAACTGGTTGCTAAAACTTTTTACAGCATTGTCATTAACCTTTAAATATCTTATAATTATTTGATAATTGAAAAAGTTGAATGGAAAAAGTTATTTTCAAAGATCTGTATTTAGCTAAATTTTTAGATACTTTAGCAAAATCGTTTTTTTCTATATGAAGATTTAGCGATAAGATGTTTAAAAAATTGATGCTTTTTATTTATAGCTGCTATTATAGTATAGCTGCTAGATTTGAGATTATACATCGATAAAAAAAAAGGAAATTAATTTTGCTACCTCATCTAGATTATTTGCAGAAAAACAGCTCGTTCTTAAATATTATCGCATTAAATATAATCGACTGCGCATAGACTAACGCCGGCGCGATATTTGCTCGCTTGGGTTTTTCACGGAACTGCGGATGACCAACGCAGTGGCGCGTCTCTCTTTTTATTATTCTCCGTATCGCCATTCCCGGGGTCGCCTGTCGTTGGCGTCGTTTCTCCGCCAACGTCATGCGACAACTATGTGCGCGACACACCATTCTTGGAGACGTGCGACCGGGATTGCAAAATGCCTTACGCTCGTAGTTTGCTGTCTGTTTGCTAGCCGCGGCATATCTTACATCGACAAAATGTGCGTAGTTTCGTCGATGCGTTAGTTTTTTTGAGCGATCATTTGACGTCGTCAAGAATATGTAACATAAGTCACGATTTCTGAATAAAAAGTATTAAGATTACCATGTATCTCTTAATTTTTTAAGTGAAAGTATTTTCGGTTAAAACAGATTTTGATATCAATAATATTTATATGTAAATTTATCAATACATTTTTAATTTCATAAATTGCGCGATTGCCGGTTTGTCGGACTTGAAACGCAATCGTAAATTGAAGTTGGAAATAACAAATTGCATTGATCATCAATTTAATGACGAGAGCTGCTAATAAGTGCCTTAACTGCAAAGAACTTATTGCGAAAAATAAATTAAATTGATAATTAATGTAATTTGTAATGTTATTTTCATTTTTAGTTCATTGCGTTTCAAGTCCGAATCGGCGCGTAATTTATAAAACTGAAAAATAAATTTATAAATCTACATATGAATATGTACATATATTATTATATAGAAACATCAAGATATGCTTCTACCGCAAAAATTCAATTCTTTCTTTCTTTTTATTTCATTTATTCTTATTGATCTAATTTCCACTTATAGTCTTAATTTATCTTTTGCTTATATGGGTCAAACTGAATAGTAATAGTTTCTTTCATATTACAATCAAAATAAGACGATAAATCTCTAAGGAAAAAATATGACAAGATTAGATTTTAGGGAACCAATGTAGTAAACGGTGTGCAATTTTTTAATACAAATATATTAATTTAATTTAATTTAATAAATTTACATAAAATTTATATAACATTCTGTAAAAGCTATTTGTAAATTATTTAAATCTTTTAACATGTTAAAACATTCGTATCTCTGTATTTAGTTTATATATATATATATTTTTTATTATAATATGAATGAAATAAAATTAATCCGTACGTTATAATTTTCTACAGAGTCAAAGGAAGCTGCTGAATAGGTTTCGCGGATATTCTTACCAGGTCCAAAGAATTATTCTACGAAAAGGTAATAGTTTCTAATATCCTGATCGCTAATCTTAAGGTACTAGACTTGTAAACAAGATACACGAAAGGCAGTCGCTATCTTCGCGAAAGAGTGCAATATGGGTTGCGAGAGACGTGACAAAATGCTGTTAAACATGATCGTACACGTCGGAAACATCTCGTGCTAGTTCGTTCCGTAATATTCTTCTTAACTTCTTCTGCAGACATTTTATCTCGAGATCTTTCGTCATTATCCGTGCTTTTGTGATCTTGTTTGCTCCTGCTTTGAATTATAATTACTTTGATTCTCGTGATGTCGAGTCATTGATGCTTCTCGAAAACATCTATGATCGATATCACAAGATGAGTCATCTTCTCTAGAACGCACATAAGAAATACATTTTTTTCTTCTTCCACGTATCTTTATCTTAGCCTTCCGGCAATGTGAAATTTTCATATTTTGTCTGCAACTTAAATTCTTCGAACTTCAGTACAGACTTTTTGTATTGATTCAGATAAAAAATCTGAAAAAATTTTTATACTTGTGAAAGCCTTAACAATGAGTTTTTACTATCACAAAAGTCAGATTGTATTTTACTTATTTTTCAGATTCAAATTTATCTAGCAAAATTCATAATAAAAAAAATCAACTGTGCCTTTAAAGACCAATATTGCCAACGGAAGATGAATAATCCTTAACTGGAGGATGTTTAATATTGAAGAAGATTAAAAATTCTTGAGGAAAGGTAGCGTTTAATCGAGTTTTTTTTTTTTTTTTTTTTTTTTTTTGGGATTTATTAGTAAATTGTTTGTAAATATAAATTATTTTCAAAAAAATGATGGAAAAAAATTTGTGAAATATTAATAGAATTTGGAATTTTTTTTTTTTTTTTTTTTTTTTATGAGAGTTTTAAATTCCAAGCGAAATATCTAATTGTAAATACGTAATTGCGCACTTCGGAGTATATTTTTTATACTTATATTCCCAACGTACGTCGTGGGAATAGAAGTTAATGACGGCGTGGTGCCGGGAATTGAGCACCTCTGACATGCTTAGACGCCGTCGCCGTCGCGGTTGGATCTTTAAACTTTAAAAGCCAACGCGCCGGTCGGGCCGCGTAGCTATTGACGGCTGGACCAGGGTCTCCCCTCTTCCCACCTCGTTCCGTCCCTCAGCCCCACCTCGACAACGTGAGAAGGCCCTTTCGAATTTTCTCCCCTCTACTTTCTCCACCTCCGCCTTTCTCATGCTTTCGTGTCGGCCTCTTTCTCGCTGTTCGCGGGCACTGTGAAACTACCACCGAGTGGCCGCTTCCACCGCGATTATGCAAAACAATTATTGTGGAATGCGGTCAGCTGTTCCCAGACGCACGCTGACGTCACGCGCGTGCTCTCTCACCCGAGCACGTGCTCCCGCGTCTCCCTAGAAAAGAGCACGCATGCCGCACAAAAATGCACGCCTGATATCCTTAACTTTTCTTCCGTTTTCTCCACTTTTTTCGACGCGGCATTAAATTGGATCAGCTTTTCCTATAAACCCATATTACGCATCGCGTAACATGAGTATATGAGAAGAGATGGCTGACCCAGTTTCACCATTGAAATATCTTTGAAAAATGCTACTTTAAATTTTATTAATCTTATGTGACGTGACATTCCGATGTAATACGCGAAAATAATGTAGTATTGATGTTCCTTGATATAACATCTTCGATATACGATAATTTGATATTGAATAACTCAATTCTAATGTAATACATCAAGGTAACTCTATATTGAGATATCTTTACCGAGATATCAATATGTTTGTTAGATATGTGAATAACACAGTTACTTTTTCATTTTATTTTAACTTTTACAGAGACTGAAAAAATGTAGTATTTGTAAGTATCAACAGTTGCTTAGATAACAAAATATCGCGTCGTTCTTCTTTCGTAATATTTATTAATCAACAGCACGCCAGGAAGAACAAAATGTTTAATTAATTCACGATTCAGTCACGTGTTATTTGAGTTTACAAGAGATAAGGAGCATTTTGTACGTTCTTTTGCTGGAATCGCGTTAGTCGTTTCCGTTTTCTCGCGAGATAATATGACCTCAGTGCCATATAAAGAGCTATCGGCATTATGTTGTAATCGTAATATATTACACCTTTTCGTAACACTCACTTGTGAACAAGACTGAACATGTAAACCGTTTTCAGGACAGTCAGCAACAAATACAGGAAGAATTCATTTTAAAGCTCCAAAAAATCTACAAATCAAACACAGTGATTTGCACTGTTTGTTCTTACTTACAGTAAATGGAAATATAAAGTAGATCTGTGAAAGTTATATTCTCTAAATTTTAAAATTTTTTCAATGAATATAATGGTAATGATTCTTCATAGAACTAATGCGTTTTAATGTTTATAAGTCTTTTATCATATTAATTTTGTTTCATTTTTTTATATTTTACTTATCAAAATATCTTTTTTTCTCTTTCATAAAATATAATTATTAATATTATGACGTAATGTTGTAATTTATATAACGTTTAACAGTGACTATCGTATGTTATATAAATTATCCGAATCCAACTTTGAAAGTCAGAACGTGCCTTCGCTGTAATACCGTCGCTTTTATTTGCGATACTTCTGTTTTTTATTTGCGTACCATGTCTCGAAGCGCTCTGGCCTTGAAGTCTGATACACGTGCCGAAATTACACCAACTGCGTATTTATGCTCGACGAGCAATTTTACGATGGCAAATGCCTCGTTAACGATTCTTTGTTTTTCATAATAAGTTCTCTAATCCCTAAATAGATGGCTTACGAAATGCGATCGATAGTGAATCTTAATGCTTTTTGCCAAACAAATTTTTACTCTCTAAATTTCTTGGAGTCAAATCCCACTTCAAAAGAATAAAAAAACTGGCCACTATTGAAAGAGAATGAAAATATTAGTACTCTTAAACAAGAGTGACAGATTTTCTTTTTTTTTTTTTGGAACGAGATTTGGAGATTTGGTGAGATTTCTCTTTTTAGAATGAGATTTCCAAGCAAAGGAAAGAAATCTCACTCTTTTTAAAGGAAGCTCAGTATTGATCAAAGTAAATTTAACATGCTTTGTCGAATATTTTTAGTATCTCTCACAACTTCTCCCGTTGATAATAATTAATACAAAAAATAGCGTTATAAAAAACATTGCATAATAATAAAATATCGATGTTTATTTTAATACGAAAGATAATAACGATAAATAATAGATTTTAGATGATACAAGAATTGGTTTCAATGTGGCTTAAAATTCGAAAAATGGCTAAGAATATTTCTTATTGAATTACATAATTTTTTATGTTCATGATTTACAATCTCAAATACGCGCATTACGTAAAATAGTCACCAGAAGAAGTACTTCTTTAAAGTTGAAAGTATTATTGGTTGACCTGATTTTCATTGGTGATTTAAATCCGTTCCATTTCAGAGAGATACCACAAATGTATTCTACATGGCGAAAGGATCTCTAAAGAGACGCCGTATTTGCGTCGTGAGAACATCTGCGATGGATCTCTCACTCTTGCAGAGAGCCTTCGCGATTGGTTGGAAAATCCACCTCTATTACGCAGTAGAGCCTCCATTGCTTCAACGATAGTAGAAATATTGGTCGGAGGTGGGTCTTTAAAAAATTAGCGAGGAACAGTCCGCGCGTGGGTTCGTTCAACTCTTTGTTTGTCTTTCTCGCACTCTCGTGAACGCACGAATATTTTCCTCCTCCTCTCTCCCATTCGCACAAATCTCTCCCTCCTCTATAGTTTCTCTAGTTCATTCTCCGACATTCTGGGCGCGTCCACGTGCACACGGAACGCTTCGCCAAAGTGAGTCACTATTTTTCTATCTCTCTTTTCTTTTTTTTATTCTTGTTCAGCTAACCGGTTAACTTTCTTCCATGTCTATATCTGATTTTTTGTAAGATTTTATTCTTGTAGGCTTCTATTTTTTTTTTATGAAAAATCAAATATCTCACAACTGAGACAAAGAGGAAAATTTTTCTCCGTGTAAGTCTCTTTCGTACGAAATTGTGTTAGAAATTATATATATCTATCTTTTAAAAGAAAATGAAAATAGCTAGAATTGCGGATATGCGCCTAGAAAAGTGTAAAATACATTCGCGCGGGAATATACCTCGTAATGCGTTTCTTCCTGGAACTGACGCCATGACCGGAAGGTTTCTATTTGAGTCATTGAATTCATGTGAAATTGGACACTGCTATATTTTGGGAAAACGTTTCAGTTTGACGTTTAGTGAGTGTGACTAACGCTCGGTTTCACCAGCAACAGATAGGGACGATTTGTGTATGTAATAATAAGTTCATTTCCTGTGACCGATAAGAGATAGAGCAGATGTGTTTAGCAGGCCAGCGATTTTATTATACGAACTCAAATCGAAGGGAGAAGACAGCATGCGGGTATACGTTTTGCGATTCGCGGGATATACGCGGGTGAATTTAACAAATGCGGAGCTCGAAAAATTAAAAACTCGGCAGATAATGAGAAATCATTCCAACTATTAGTTGTTACAAGAAGATAATTTCTCAGTAACATTGCATTTTCAATTGCTGAGAATACAGAATAAGCAAAACGAATAACAACCACAAATAATAACAAATAAAAAGTGAACTGTAATATCTGTAAAGAATAAAAAATATTTATTATCATATCATAAACGTAAATATATTTTTTACATCTTTTTAAATGATCTTTCTTTTCCTTTCTCTTTATCAAGAACAGGAAGAACTCATAAAATTGTGCGCGTTGCTTTGAAATTTTACCGTATATACATAGGAAATTATATAAATATAGGAGCATAAAATATGCATATTGATATATAACAGAAATGAGAGACAATTCTTAATTCAGATTACAATCATTGTAACTAGCTTTTGTTTAAATTGCTTTATTGCGACAGAGAATTTCTCGAACAGTTATTACTTTCCGGAGCATAGACGATAGTGGTCGTAACAATACGGTATCACTGTTGTTAAGATAACTGAGGACGACGCGGTTCCCACGTACCGCCATCCGTATATTGTTGCTTGAAACTTGCCCGTGTTGAACAACAGATCCTTTAACCGGCATTTTGCTCCCGCCGGGGACTTTCATAGTCCGCGATCCTTTATATTGTTATTTACAGCGACTACTACTTACGGAGAATACGCTAACGATTAACTCACGCGGTTGCTTCAGCATTCACACGAATATTGGCCACGCGAATTCTAACGTGCTTGTCAGGTTCAGTTACCTGCAGTAACTAAACGCTACATTATTATGCGAAATCCATGCAATTTTGAAAAGGTTTAACTCTGCGCGTGTATGTGTGAAACTGACCTCTACATTCTAAAATTGATTCTCACGCTCTATCTCTTAATAGTGAATTTACAACGATTTACATGGTACATTGTTAGATATCAAAGAAGCAATGGAGTAACTCAGTCGCTTGAGTTAAAAATAATATTTTGTTATTTTTATATTTTCATGCTCAAAAATGTACAATTTATTCTGTAATTAATTTCGAAGTAAATATCCATATTAACGTATGCACTTAGTAATGTGTTAAATTTGATACAAATTTAACGGTATATTAGGTGTATAATCTCTGCAAAAAATGACTCGAAATTTATACTTTCCGTATAAAAATAAATATT
>Ga0157364_1000494_pt1 | contig 27281 bp, 10 predicted proteins | sample AttsexASBM2_FD_111476 | JGI IMG/M metagenome (GOLD analysis project Ga0157364, IMG submission 111476) | Fungus gardens microbial communities from leaf cutter ant in Ribeirão Preto, State of São Paulo, Brazil - Atta sexdens ASBM2 | ecosystem: Host-associated > Fungi > Mycelium > Unclassified ... | reverse complement strand
CGATGGAGATAAAAATTCCGTCATAGATATCGCACGACCGCAGATGTGGTTGATGAAACGACGGGGTACCCGAGTTGTCGATGATACCGGGCGTCGATGTCAACGGCGCGACCCCGGGCCAGGCTGACTGCAAATATTACTACGTCGTGTCAGATCGCCATTGCTGCCGCTCTCGTCCGCGTGTCGGCATTTCCCGAGGGATATTCCTGGTCATGTATGCTCGAAAAAGCTCCCACGATGTTTATGAAACTATCGGCTGCCGTGGACGAGAATCGACGGATTCGACGCCGGCAATTTGCTTGATCCCGTACGAGCGGTGTGGAAACATGTAGGAATTAATTCGAGAACAGTCGATTCGAGAATTAGAAGTTCGCGGCCAAATTGTGAGTTCGATTAACGTTCGCTCGTGTATTTATTTTATCGATAATCAATCGAAAGTTTGTGGAAATATATTCTATGACTTTTTTCATTTTAACGGCAGGAAAATTACACAGAAGAAGCGCTTTTGTTGAAATATCTAAAAATTCAGGATATAGATTAAAAATAATTTTGTTTGGACCAGGAGAGATAATTATGTCGAATGTTTAATGCATTGATAACAATACTGCAAAAAATTTTAGCAACTATTATTTAATATTTTAGCAACTAGTTCGACTAACATCTTACATAATTATTTTGATGGTCCAAACAAAATTATTTTCAAATCCGTATCTATAGCTAAATTTTTAAACACTTCAGCAAAATCATTCTTTCCGTATATGGAAGATTCGTCGACTTCCGTATATGGAAAATCGGGATCAAAAATGAATGTGATTTAAAGATCTATAAAAAAGGGGATTGGAATCAAATGGAGAGAAATGTGGAATTATATGAATTGAGAAATTTGAGATAAAAAAATTGGATGACGATGAATATTTAAATGATGAATGTTAACCTTTATAGGAAAGTCATTATAATGGCGCTGAAACATATTTTAAGACAACGAAACAATGAATTATAATAAATCTTATTCAAGAAAAGCTATAAAATTCTAGAAATAAACCTCCGTCGTTTTTTTAAAGGTTAAAAAATTTACGTACATATAAATAAGAAACATATGATATATTAGAAAAAAATATGTAGTAGAAGTGGATATGAGTAATTACAAATATTACAATCTAGACGTGTAAATGACATTTTATTACCTATTATTCTTTTACGAAAATTTTGAGAAACCACTAAAGAGATAAGAAATACTACATCGTTAAAAGCGATAGTGCGATGGGGGTAAGTGCGATAATTCGGGAAACTAGCGCCGGTCGTAAACGCTGGACGGAAAAGAATAATGCGAGATAATGGTGGTGCTGTTTAAAAACAAGATAATCTTTCTCTTTTTCTCTGAGGGGAAGAAAGTACATTGATGGCGCCTAACGTAGGCGCCAAAAGCTTTTTTGGAAGCACTTGAGGCGTGCCTTGTTTGCTGACGGCTGCCCCGTAAGGTGATGCAGCGAATTTCCCGAGTGTTTGTTAAACATCCTCGTCGCCTGTACTATCCTGGTGCGAGTATACTTTTCGTAGCCTTTCGCAAGTCGTCATTAATGTACATATTCTAAGCGGGTAGGACTCTTTCGTTAGAAAAAAATAGGAACAAAATTTTCCTATCGAAAATCCTCGACTCAAAATCTACGATTCGTGACAAACAAGTTAAAATTATTAGATATAAATCTTATTCTCAAATTGTTAAATATGGAAACAATAAGAGAATTTGTTGATGCCTATATTGTATGAGAATCATCTAATTCATTCTCATAGCGAATATTCACGGTTTTTACAATATTTATTAAAATTTAACATTATATCAAATGATATTAAATCTACAAAAATAAATTATACGATCTTACGAATTTACTTGTGATGTAATTATAATATTATATGAATGCAATTCTTAATAATAATAAACATTTACGAAATAATATGTAAAATAAAAAGATAGTTTCACTGGAAACACTGGAATTATTTTATATGGTACGAGCAAAGAATATTGAGTTTTTAAGTTTTAAATTATTGAAAAAAAAGTCATATAAATTACTATTTGCGAGCGATGATGCATCAATGGGTAAACACGCGTAATCTTCGATTCGTTGACACACATCTTGCAGCTTTATTTAATCTACTTCAAAATATCTTTATAGGATAGAGCCACGTATCTTCCTCACAAAACTGTTGAAATAGGTATATCAGAGCGATATCCCAAGCAAACATACTGATATCATAAACTTTGATATTCTCTCCATTTTTAACAAGTTTTCTCTTTGCTGAAAATAATCCCGAATAATAAATCATAAATTGGTAACAAAAATAATTTATTTTGATTTTTTTATGAAATTGAGTTTCACGAAATATGTTTTAATGGAAAGGAAGTAACGCCGAAAAAAATATATCTTAACTGATGGTGTTATGATTTATGGAAATACCATAGTTGTAGATATCACAATCAAGTCTGAAACGTCACTGTAATTTCAACGAGTCACGTCCAAACCACGACCTTCACGTAAAACTGGCCGATAGAAGCATTGACGCATGTCTCGCGGCGCGTTTCGACACGATGTGCCAAACGAGCCGCATGTAAATCTTTTTCGATTTATTCAGGCGAGAACTCTCTCTCTCTCTACTCGGGCTCCCGCCTTGTCAGGACCCTCCCTTCCGGCCAAAGCTTTTTTTGATGCCAACCATCGTCGCCCAGTCCGATTTACCGATACTTTTCGATGTTTCATGTCGATCCTTTCACGTTTCCCTCCCTGCTTGAATAAAGTTTGCTACAACGTGAGTTATCGAAATGTTATCAGTCGATGAACTGTGCGACCAAGAGAGTTGATTTCACCATCTCCGATTAGCTTCAACGATCGATTATATTTAAAAATTGCCAATTTTAAAACTCCCTAATTTAATTTCTTATTTTAATTAAACTTAATTATTAATAAAAAGTATTATAATTTACATAAATAAATTTTAATTTGCTGACAATGAACAAGGAAAGTAAAATAATACGATTAGTTTTAAGTTGATAGTTCTTTACTGGTAAAATATTAAAGGAACAATGATAACCTAATTCCTTGAAATAATCCGTTTTTTATTTTTAATTTCTATGTGTATTAAAACGTAAGTTAATCCTTTTTCTATGATTAGCTTCAAAGCTAATTTGTAAATAATCCATATTAAGGTACGCACTTACAATTAATAAATAATAAATTAAATGTTAGTCTCAAATTTAATATATTTTCTTAAATTAATTTATTAAACTTTATTGTTTTAGTTAAATTAACGATATTGATAGAAGTAGTGACTTATAAAAATAATTAAAAATAACTGGATATAATTTTAACATTAAAAATTTAACAGTGTTAAATATAATCAAACTAATCAGAGACGATGAAACCGACCCTAATAACAAATAATAATCACGATAAATTTTCTGTTAACTAATCGAATGATTTCTAAAATTATGCTTAAATTTTATGTGAACCAGAAATAATATTTATTTAATCGTATCTATAAGAACCAAAGATAATATTTATTTAATTTCATTAAAGAACGAGAATATCAAGAGCATATCCGGTGGTTTCAAGATATTCTGCGTATCTTTAGATATAGATAGTCAAGATACTTAATAAAGTGACACATACGAACAACGAGAATGAATCTCCCGATTCTAAATATAAGTTTGTTACCTTGCCCTATCTAAATTTACATCCCGAGAGAGCCGACTCATTCGTCATCATTGATTATTTGTTAAAAATTAATAAACGCAATAAACATATCCGATGACATTCGGCAGACTTTATATAGACACACTTGGCGATCGCACCGACGACGTCGAACACGAATTAAACGCCACCCTTTGACCTGGTGCGTGCCCCTCACCTGGTCCGCACCCCCTACGTCGCAGGTGTCTACGTACAGGAGAGTCTCGGTTCACTGATTTATGGTGCAAAAAGAAATCGCCGGCGTAGGTGGACAATGATTTATCGTCCGGGAATAAATTGCGGATACCTACGGCTGCCAGAGGTCGTCACTCCATACAGAGGACGGGCACGCGGGAGAGACAGAGGAAAGAGTAAAACGCGACAAGAGTAAGGGAGGGATGAAAAAATCAGCCGGAATTCATAGTTACGATCGACGGCGGCAGCGGTTCTGCATACTCACGTACATACGCATGCATACATGTCCAAGAGAGAGAAGAAGGGGGAGAGAGGAGAGAGATGGGATAGGTTTATAAATTTCTGAGACTCCCGATGAAACCCCGAAGCCTTGAAACGCAGCGCGGATTTATCGCCAGATCCGTCGCACGCAGCAGCCGCTTTCGCTGACTCGTTCCTTTTTTTTACCATCTCTTTTTTTCTCTTTCGATACTGTCTCTTTTTTTCTGCACGCTACGCACCCGCCGGAAACTTAATAAATCGCGAGCTTTTTGTTACACCCGCCGCCGGCTAGGCGACGGTTTAGCAGTTTTATTCGCGCCCTTCGGGAGTAAATACTCTGGGGGGGGTTTGTTTTAACGTTGCGAGAATCTGCGATTCCCGACCGAATGTTTGCGCGCGTTATCTTCGTTAAGGATTGAAATGCCTGTTCTTGTTTCATGATCAAGAATAGAAAGAAATTGTATTACGTTCGTTACGAGGAATGCGTAATTTAATTGGAGTTTGAATAATCGATATTCTTCGTTAAAATATCGATGAAAACGCGAATGATATTATATTACACAGTTATAATAATTTTAAAATAAAAATTGATTTGTCGTTGTTTATCTTAAAATATTTTTAATCCTATATATATTTATATGTATTGTATGATTGTAGTAACGTTAGGAAAAACGACAGGACACTTTTGTCCGAGTTTGATCAAAGTTGCTAGATACATAAAACAGCGCAACTTAACATTTTGAGCCAAATTAGCGTCATATAGTGCTGTTACACTTTGTGTAACATATCTGTCTTTAAATACAATTAACCTGATAATTGAATTCAGTTTTGGGTTTTGCCAAGTTTTAAGGCAAAATGGCGGACAGATTGAGTTACTTTAGGTACTTTCCAGCAAGAGATGATAATGAATTATTACAACCTTATTGTTCGTTAATGTTAAACAAAGATGAAATAATCACTGTGTTACACTGTGTTTCTTGTTGGAAAGCAGCCTTTATATATCTGACTTTAGGTTTACTAATCCATTTAATGTAGAAACTTATATTACGAAAAATCAACTATTGTTAGAAATTCAAAGTTACATTTCTATAGTTTGCTATTAACTCTCTCTATACGGTCTCTATTATTCTCATAGGGCAATTCAAGTTATCGCGACGCATACATGGAATGGCGATAACGTTTCTCATGTCGGAAACGCTGCGGTATTTCGACCAAGCGCTGTTATTTTCAGCACCGCTTGTATGCATTTCGATGCTATACACCCGTCCGTGAGAATTTAAAAAGCCGGATTCGGGAATTGCGCGACGGTGTTTTGCGGACAGACAAAAAAAAACGGCGAATTCACCCGTAGAATGCACCGTCGACTTCCGCGACTGTAATTCATCCCGGCGCGCAATATGAAGTGGCCCTTATGACGAATGTCGGATCTGTCGGGTATGCGAGTGAAGAGGAAAAATGAGGGTAGTGTCTTTCTCCGCCGGTATCTTCCACCGATTTCGCCGGGCACACGAGTGCGCTTCAAGCGAATCGCATGTTCTTTTTTTTTCGTGAAAGAGATATCTGACATTTCGTCCGCGCGGTTGATTCGAAATTCTGCGGGTTGTTTTGCTTTGATAAGTTTGTGTGACAAATGTAATCGCACGAAAGATGTCGGAACTGGGCGTTAATAGTATGAAAATGTATATTAAGAGATTATGTGAAATTTTAATGACATATCAGTAGTTAATCGATTATATAAGATGTTCTGAAAATCGTAATACAACCGGAAAAAGGATGGCTCATTATAAAATTAAGTAAAAAATACAGAACAAAATTTTTTATATATAGACATTTTCAATTTTTCAATTAATAAAAACAATTTTTCAATTAATAAAATTAATACATTACTGAAACTTAGTTTAATTTGCCAAATCCACTCTAACACAGAAACAGTGGCGAATAGACTGGGTGATTATGCCAAATGCATACCTCCTATTTAATAATATTCAAACTTGAATTTTGTTGGAAATACAACTCTGTATAAAAAAATTTATTCTATATTTTCGACTTACATTTACATGAGGAATTACTTTCTTCTCGATTGTAACACGATTTCCGAAACATATTTTTTGTGCTAATGTAGAATTGCTAAGAATGAATAATACATGTAATTTTTTTATAAATTATTAATAATTATCAGGGTTCGCGATGTTATCTCAAATAAATTTATTTAAAATATGTATTTTAAATAAGAAAAATTAAATAATTTATTAAAAAATTAAATAATTTTAAATAAGTTTTTGGAATCTATTTTATATTTTTTTATTTCAAATAAGTTGTATCAGTTTTTTTATCAATTCTTATGATTTTATATTTTAAATAAGTTTCTAAAACTTATTTTATGTTTTTTTATTTTAAATAAATCACATATCAATTATTTTACCGAATCCTGATAATTATATGGTATAATTTTGACCATCCATTTGCAATTATATTTTTATATGCAATTTACTCTTTTAAGCTCAAACGTTAAAACCTCTATTTAATTACAATTAAAATTTCGAGAATAAAGAAAAATAGAAATTTGTTTAAAAATGTATTTGTAAAAAAAACTTAATTTACTTCAAAGTGTTAAGAATTGTTAGAAAATTTCATTAATGACATAATATTATCATCATCATTTGTTGATGGTCAATATAGGATAAAAGTAGAGTTTGAAAAAACATCTTTTTATTATTCATCAGTTATAAAATACACAATACACTTAACGTAATTTCCCACAACGTCAAGGTAAAAACATGACTGATCCTCCCATAAAATAGCCAACCTAAATGATATATCTGGAAAATTACACTTAATTATCATGACAACCTATTCTTCGTAAAGAAAACAACATAACCTTCGTAAAGAAAATAACATAAATGTATATAACTGCCGAATCCTTGTTTCCTACTTTTTGTCTCGTTTCTTCTACTTCGACGTTTTTTTCTCATTCCGTCTTCTTTTTTAACTCATGGGCTTCATGGTGCCGCCAATTAGCCACCCGTGGATTCAGGGTGCGACCATAAACGTATAAATCCGTCAAGTCAGGGATCGACTGTTGACGACGGCCGCGCGGAAGATGCCAGAATGGCGATGAGAGCCGCCGCGGGGCGTCGATGCGGGAACAATGTCGCGGAGTTCATTCGCGTATCCTTTTTTCAGCAGTCTCGCCACGTGGGTGATGAGTGCGACCTTCCAAGAAGAGTGTTCTTGGGAGATCCCGGTATAGCATCATGTCGCACTATCTCGAAGGGACAATCAAGTCCACTGTGGATGGACACGATTTCGTCAAGGAATTCTTCTATTTCCGGTTAGAAGTCATTTTTTTGCGAATGTAGAGCACAGTATGAATGGAGAACAAAGAGGTTGAACCGTAATAAAATATATGAGAAGAGTAAAAAAAGATGTAATGTTACACTACAATAACGTATGACAACTTGAAGACGAGCGAGCATTTCTATTTTTCATCATAATTTAAATATTCCAAAATTGGATACACACAGAAAAATATCATTCTATTGTTAAGAAAAATTCTGACTCAATTTACCACCTTCCTTTTAATAAGCAATCCTTTTAAGTTATCTTTAGAGTAAAGAAAAATTAAAAATCAAAACATAGCTACGAACCAAAGTTAGAGGTTTAATGCTCAAATTTTTAACAACATAATTTATAAACAATCTAAACCAGATGTTTTTTTTAGTAAAGAATATTTTCTAATCTTAAAATATACTTATTTAAAATATACCGATTTTTAGAAAACTCATTATTGTATATTCAAAATAAGAATTTATTTTGAAAAATATTACAAAATTACATTAATAATACAAAATTGATCAAGAAACGTTTTTATATGATAAACAAATTGAATTTGTTTCAATTTACTAATCCTGATTAAAGTAAACTTACTAGGAATATATTTTGAATAAATATATTTTGATGCTTGTGATGAATTTATGATAGATTTGCGGATATATGATCTTTTGAAATATTTGAAAGCATACATATATAATAAAGTAATTATTACCTTATTACAATATGTATTTTTCTGTGTATATTTAAATTTATATCTAATTTAAATTTAATATAATATTTAATATATTACATTAAATAAATGTAAGTTAAATCAGTGTAAGTTATTTAAATCGAGTTATAAATTCTCAGTCATAAATCAAATTAAATCCTAAATTTTCCTCTTTTTGTTTCTCTAACCCGATTGAAGGCTGTGTGTCTATATAATTATTCTCGACAGCTTAATTTATACGTTCCCTATGTCCTCTATTTTATCGTGTTCGGACGTTAAGGATGGGACTTAATTTTTCTCTGGCTAGTACCAGAACTTGACATCCCATTTCCTAATATCCTAAAGAAAAGGTAAAACCGCCTCGTGGTATCCCTATCTCAGAATAAAATGGCGCTCTTAACGTAAAACGCCTCGGTAATTCGAGATTCCGGCAGCATTTCGCGCGAGGGAAACAACGGAAGTTTTCCTCGAACCAGAGAAGAGATGGCCGTGAAGTTTTCACAGTGCGAGCGCATAGAAGAGAAAGAGAGAGAGAGGAAGAGAGAGAGAGAAAAAGAAAGATGAGTTTCGAGAAACGATGCCGGGAGGGATTATACTCGGCACAAGAGTAACCGACGGTACATCCTTAATTGAACCATCGTTCTTGCACGCCTAACGCATTCGTGAACCATCGTTCTCGACAAGCTGCGTGTGCTCGCGTGCTAGCTTATTTGGAAACTTGACAAAGCAGTAAATCCTGCCGCGGAACTCTCCCGTCCGACGCGATTCACGCACTTTGCCGTCTGGATGTGAATTCACGTCTCAATCGCTCGTGAAAGAGAGAGCGAGAGAGAGGGCGGGAGGGAGAGAGAGAGAGGGGGGAGAGGGGGGAGAGAGAAGTTTTCTCACTTTCTTGGTTAGGATAAATTTATCGAAGTAATTTAAAATCAACTTAGAGTAAAGTTCTTACTTAGGCTTGTAGCCAAATGTTACAATAAATCATTATGATATAGCAAATACGTACACGGAAAAAAATAGTTTTGCTAAAATATCTAAAAATTTAACAAGGACCTAAAAATAATATTTTTTTGAATCATCAAAATAATTATGTAATTACTAGAATGTTGAAACTTTTTGCAGTATTGACCATCGCTTAAGTTCTACATAAATATTTTGATGGTCCAATAAAATTATTTTCAAATCTGTATTTAGCTAAATTTGAAACCGTTCTTTCTGTGCAAATACGTAATTAAAATCCTGTGTGAATTTTCAAAATTAATTTTATTTCAATAATAAACGTTTTAATAATATTTTTTTTAATAGCTTTCTAATATTAGCCATTGTTTGTCAATATTAACAATCAATATTATTTTTATATTTACATTTATATCATATACATTTATATTTTGATATATTTAATGTTCTATTGATGATATTAACAATCGATGATTTCAATCTTTTAAAAATATTTTATCAATATAATAATAATTACTTTTTAAAGTCTTGTTTTTTCGTTACCCAAATAAAATGAACGAATTACGAGGTTTTGTTTTCAGGCCTTCCTGCTAGGCACTTGATCCCTATGCCACAGAAGAAATCCCTGAAGATCGATCTGGTGCGAGGCTTCACGCCTCGTCGTGAGTGTAATCGGCGCTCTTAACGATCTTTAATCCCTCGGCGCGGCTCCGATCTTCGAGGCTTCGGGACTCCCAGTAGGAAGACCTCACGAGCACACTCCACTTGGCCCTTATCCTCCCACTCGTACTCTTCTCCGTCGCTCTTTGTACCTGAATTTAGCTGGAATGCTGTCTCTGGTGGTGTGACCGATGATCGCCATTTGCACTTTCAATGAGTTGGGAGGAGAGGAGACACATACGAGGGGTGTCCCCGATGGAAAAAAGCGTCACACGTCAGCTCATAAAAATCTGTTCCTGCCAAGAACAAATTTTGTATAATTTTGTATGCCGAGAGATTAATACCAATAGTTCGATAATCGATAAGAAAATTTAATACAATAATTAAATTGAAAATTCGTGATTCCGTGTGCATTTCCTGCGATTCTTTTCGATGAAATTTGTTTTTCAATTGAAAATACGTATTTTATCGTATCAATAAACTCGTATTAATATCAATTGATCTAATTTTTTCTTTCTGTTTTATTATCAATTCGATCTTCAATTATCCATAATCTCATGCACATACTTTTACTATCATTATTTTCTATCGATGCACACAAATGGTATTGTTCATCAAAGATTTTTTTCTTTGATCACCTTTTGGAACTCTATTTTCCTGCGCTTTGCCCGGCTGTTTGGGGTCAGTATAATCGCAGGTTTATAATCTGGCCCGCTTTGGTAGACGTCAGTTGGCACGCGAGTCCCCGGGGCAACCCTGCGTGTTGTGCGTCGACACGGGTCGATCTTCCTCGTTCATCTGGATTGCTTGGGAATCGGAGCCAACGGAGGGATGATATCTGAATTATCCTTCCAATGTTTTAGACGGAGATGGTCCGTTAAAACGCCGAAAACTAGGGGTTAGGTTGGGAAGGAAGAGAAGGATGGGAGAGGAAGACGAAGGAGCAGTTGGATGAGATACGGGAATAATTGGCGGTCAGGTATGCAGTTTGGTCGAGCCGCTTTTATATCCTCTTCGACATAACTTGGTCGAAGACGCCAATCGCAAGATATAATAAATAACACAAAATTTTTGTTAACGTAGATCAAATCTTTTTTTCTTTATGATCTTTTAAAACAAAATCAATTATATGCTGTATAATGCATCGAATGCAATTTTACTGAAATTGAAGCTGCATTTCCATTTAAATCACATTTCGAAAAGCCGTCTGTATTCTATCTCTTCCTAGGCCAAAACGAATGTATTCTCCTCGATCAAATACATTATTTTCAAATATTATGTTTCATTAGAATATTAGGAACTTAAGATACACCTTACGCAGGTACATAGAAAATATTGTAAGAGAGTATCAAGCTATAGTTTATATGCCACAAAATTGTTTGGTACGAAGTGCTGTACTTCCTCTTGAGTGTTTTCCAAACGCCCGTATTTGCATAAACAGAAAATCATCGCAAGGGCCCACAATGGATCCCGCGAATGCAAACATCGCGGAGTGCATTTAGAGTGTGGGAGGGGTCAGTCCACAAACATGTCCCCAAAAGTATCGAGGGTCCACGTGAGCGCAGGGATAAAGCCACCCCATGGAAAATCCTCTGCAAACTGTCACTGCGACGAGGATCGTCCTCGTTGATGGTCGTTTTGAAGGGACGGGAAAAAAATCGAAAGCACCTGGCAACTCAGAAACTGAGAAGAGCGATCGATAATACCGTCGACACATCGAATGAATGCGTTGGCAAACAGTAACTCAGATTTTCTGTCACAAAAAATGCAAATGATGCCTACTCGAAAGATTTGTCGGATTGACGTGGCTCTCGACACGATTTGTGTGTACGTATAATGTAATGTTCCGACTGTTAATTCGTGAAGCTCTTGAATTTCTCGAGAAGCTGTACGTTTTAGAATTATTCGAGCTCTCAGATATTCTGATATCATGATATTTGAACGAACAAGCCGCTTGTCGTGCGGTTTAGGATCTTAAAATCTCTGTCTTCGCTTCGTTTTTTTTTAAATCCTCTGCTTGATTCTGGAATTTCTATATACGTAAATCCTTTGGACCTCTGGCTCGTCGGATTTCTATTTCTTCGGATTTCGCTAGGTAATGCGTAGGTCAAAGAATTATTAAAGCGTCACGGTGATTAATTATGTCGAGATTAAACGGATTAGCGGCGAGCGTCGGAGTTAAGGGAGTGCGAGTATGCCCTTTGGGAAAGACCGCGTGCGAGAGAAGGTAGATTGAGCGGTCTTCATTACTTGCCGCCCGCTCATTATGCTCTCAGCTTGAATTCTCTTACCTTTCCCCAGCTGTTGTCAGCTTCTGCCACGCTTCTTTCACTTGTCTCTAGTTTCCCGAAGCCGCGAAAATGTCACGGTTCTTTATAATTGGACCTTTCAAAGGATGCTAGGTGCTAACTATACAAAGTTTTTAAGAGAAAAACAAAAACAACGGAAGAACGACAGTCGAGATCTTTTTTATTGAAATGTGATGAAGTTATCTGATAATATCAACAGCGAGAAGCTTAGTTATTGATGATTTTTATGATAGTTACAAAATATATTAATTAGATAAAGTTGTAAACCCGTCTAGTATTTCGAAATTTCAAGGATTTATTAATCAAAATCTGAGATGCGATGTGATTACAATTTAACTAGTATTTATGTATTTAAAAAATACAGATTGAGAAGCAAAAGCTAAATAATACGGAAACTAATTAAATAATAATAAATGTCCAAGAGTAATCCTTCATTATTTATCGCCAACATTTGCGGAAAGCTGTAACACGTGAGTTAATTATTCCGGCAATTACTTCGCTCACCTATATTAATTACGATAGCCCTAATCAAACGTAATTTGAACGAGCGATATTTTACCATTTAATCCGTGCTTCGGATTGCGTGGGCCGATTAATAATGCGATTACGATCGAACGGTCTAAGCTGGGGCGATATTTCATCGTTTGATCCAGCGACTATCCTGCGCGAGGTAATCGGGGCTCTATTACGACTCTAACCGGTCATGTATGTGCGCGCGCGCGCGCGTGTGTGTGTGTGTGTATGTGTGCAAGGTGTAGCGCCGCATAATCATCGCAGCGGCGGCGAACTAACAGATATAATCGCCCGTCGTTGTCCGTCATTCCCAAGATAGCTTCCATCTCGAGAGAGCGTCCGCGAAGTCCTCTGTAGCGGTCTCGCAGGCAGCTTGTTCGCCATGGAGGGTCCTCTCGGGAGAGAGGAAAAGAGAAGGAGATAGTGAAAGAGAAAGAGAGCGAGGGAAGAGAGCATTGCTGGAAGAAGAGCACACACCTGACTAAAGAGAAACGATGGACGGACTTGCGGAGTGTACCTGCTGGAACAAAGGTTTAGCTAACCGCCGACATCGTTGGAAGCTGAAACGCACACACCATCGCGCGCGCGTGTACAAGAACATATACGCGCAGGTAGCCGAGAATATAATCACTGTCCCTTTTCTTGGCGTCTCTATTAGCGTTGTCCCGGATGACGCAGGGATCGGTCCCGGTTTCTCCGAAAACGATATCGTTTACGGGAAGTGAAATGCGTCTCTCGATTTCTTCGTTTTGGACCTCAGTGTCGAGAAAGGGTTTTATATCCAAGACGGGAGAGCAGGAAGAAGGAGAGGGAGCAAGATCGATTCCGGAAACGTCGTAAGCACACCTCGGCCTGGAAAAGATCTCCGCGTGTACCTAGTCTCGGAATTGAAGTCAGAGTCTCGTTAGTCCTCCCGAATACGAGACGCGCAATCCGAGTCGTCTCGGAACGTTAGACCGTTCGCTTCGCTTTTGTGAATTCCGAACGATCGAGAGCAGTTGAAGGAAACGTATGGACATCTTAATATTAAGTCGCGAGGAAATTTTGTGAAGGATAAAGTAAAGACAAAAATATGCAAATTTTATGTAAGGATTTATGAAAGATATTCTCTAACTGGAGCGTGCAAGGGAATGTTGAGAGAACTCAGAAATTTTAGTATCTTCTTCAGGATATCGTGAGATCTTGGAGACATCTATACAGCAACTATAATGTAAATCCAGAACAAGTACTTTACCATACAAACAGCACATATTTTTCGCAAAGTTAAAGTCACTTAAGATTTTTTATTTAACGGATTATTTAGAGAAAACGTGCAATTTATCGCATTCTTTCCGGGAACATGTATTTCTGCAATTTTATAACGGTATACATACTACGTTATTATTATCCGAATGTAACAATAGTGGAGCATTCATCCACGTTTAACGTTAATACATCTGCGCGTCGCTTTTTTCCAAAAACCGCTTATTCTTAATCGCTTTTCGCGTGAAGCCTTTAGCACGAGATCCGAAAATATTCAGGTTTGGCTTTCGTTTAGCGGAGCACTGTTCGTGTTTAAAGCAGCGCATATCGGTAGGCCGCGTTCTATGCGATAGCGTAATCGAGTTATCGCGACGAAGCGCCGTCAACAGAAATTCTCCCGCGTACGAGAATAATGTTCATACGTACATATATAAGTACGAAAGAGAGAGAGAGAGGGGGGGGGAGGGGAGAGAGAGCCTGGAAGAGCCGGTCGGGAGGACTCGATTTTCTACTACTATAGGAAGGTCGACGAGCTTTTAACCGACACGTACGGCCCCTTTCTTTCCGTGGACACGACTCGTCCACTACGTGCATATTGCGTACGCCGGCCCTTTCGTAAGCGCTATATTATCTTTATGTGCCCCGACGACCTTACCTTTTGCTTATTCAGGGTTTTATTAATGCGCTTGAATTTACTCCGCGACCGGAATAAACCCAGCGCATTGATGCCGACCATTCCTTTTTGCGACTGTATATGCGATATGAGAAGTTGTAATGGGATCGTACGGCATAAATCATGATAACTATGATAATCATGATAATTTAACAGTAAAGCTAAACTGGTTTGATTATTCAGAGCAATTTTAATGCATTAAAGATCAGAGGTAATTTGCGTCAACGAAAATGTTTGTAAGATAGTAAAATCAGTTAATACTAAAAGTAACATAACATTAGATTTGTTCACGTTGCTTAAAATCCTTAAAAGTTTTTGCACTTGAAGCAAGATAAATTTATATTTGGTTGAAAAGAGAGAAAGCGAATGCTGAATGCAAAAAATGCGAGCAACATAGACAAACTTATTAATATTATAATTTCGCACTCAACAATGTAATTGTTATGTAATATCATATGTTATATTATATTTATAATGCTAAGAGTACAAAATTGTAACACTGATGTTATGTTTTTTTTAATTATTTCGACTGGAAACATTTTCTATTAAACGTTTTAAATATTAAGATATTTAATGCTGAATAAAGTAAAGATAATACTTCGGGAACAATTTTTCAATCATTATCGTCTTCGTGGAAGATTTTATTGTTAAAATTAAACTTTTTTTTTGAAGATATTATGACATTCCGCATCCTCTGAGAATCAATCCAAATCATTACAATCAATGATTTCAATCTCTCTTTCAAGTGTCTGATGCTCGCGACAAAAAGTTATTATAATCCTCAAACATCGTCTGCGGGGTTTCAAGCATCGTTCGAGAATGGTTGCACTGCTATTATCCTTCAGCAGGCTCGATCATCTCGTCTCGCGAACGATAACCCATAATTTCTCCCTCCTCTTCCATCACCTGCCGAAATCACGGGTGAGACAGCAACCCTGTTATTGTTGCCTCGCCAGCCGTGCGATTACGTCGACACCGGAATTAGGTTCGCGGGGGGTTTTGTTCTCCATCCACGTGGCCGTCGACCGCCTTCCTCTCGCGCACCAAAGTTATTCTGCCTCCATTTAACGCCCATGTACATGAAGTCTCGAGACTTCCGCCGCCCGTTTTACTTGGATACGCCGAACAATGGAGACTCATCATCGCGATAGATCAAGGAACATCCCGCGGCCCGCTTGTTTAGTCCAAGAAATATGAAGATTTCAGATCTCTTCGTTCAGAGGCTGATCATATCGCCGCGCGATGAGTTTTTTAGAGACGTTTTCATAGCAGATGACGAATGCTTACAGAATAAATATTTATTCGATTTCTCGCAAAAAACCTAAGATATTATTGTACTTAACAATTTGACTACCCAATCTTCTCCTAACTTCTTTCTGATTTTGAATCATCATTAGGAACTCCACATATTTTTTCTTTTTTCTTTTTTTGCGAAAAATGAAAAGATATATACAATAGAACTATCCCGTTATCAGCCCTCCTTTATCGCCCAAGGAACACAAAAATAAAAAAAGAATCAAAATGACATTATATTAATTCTTAATGAACAGTTTCAAATTTGTAATAAAAAATTATCATTTTGACTTTCATGACATCAAAATAAAGCCATTTTGACTTTTTCTTGATACTTTTTTGATACTTCGAGAATATCTCATGATATTTCTTGCTTTGCTATATTTAATATTATTTTAATTTTATATTTTGTCACATGTTACGTTTCTTATTACTATATTATTATACTATTTCTCTCTTTCTCGTCATATGACTCGATCATCGAAATAACGTCAAAAATTTCAGCCGTCTGCATGTCCACGTCACGTACATTCCCCAGAGACGAGCCGTAATCAATCCCGTCGCCGCGCCCGTCTTTAATTTCTCGATAGATTTCGCGGTCGACGCCGGCGGTAATCACCAATTTCGCCCGATATCGTCGTATTTAATTAAATCACACCTCAGCTCTCGACACGATCGACGCGAGGTATCGACGCCGCCGGGAAATGTCACGCGCGGAAGAAGGAGATAGGTGAAAAATGAAATAGAGAAGTACCACCTTCGCTATTCCCATTGCACGTGAAACGTGCACGAGTGATCCGATGGGTAGTGCCATGTATATATACACAGATGCATGTGTAACGATAATGCCGCGGCTAGAACGAGGAGCACGTTTCCAGTGACGCATCCGGATCCTCGCTGTCCGGATATTTCTAATTTTCTTCGTTTCCACCGCCCACCTTTACGATGGATACGTGAATCGTATGCGAGCACGATTGCCATCAGATCAACTCTCCGAGAGTACAACCCATGTTTTCGTCTTTTCTTCTAATTTCGTTCTTCATTTCCTGTTTAGGTCAGCGTGTAATTCCGAAATCGTAAACTGAGTTTAAGCGAATAATTTTCCATTGTCTATTTTCAAATTGTTAAGTAATGCAATATAACGTTTTTATTTGAAATAGATTCCTCATTTTTTTTTATTAAGACAGAGATCTGAATACGATTGCATTTCGCGATTGCATTCTCTCGAGTTGGCTGTAGTTGCGACAACTACTTCCCGTTTGCAAGCAAACTAGTTGCGCCAAGTACGTTCCACTTTTACTGCAAAAATGTTTCTAATCTCCGGCCGGTCTGCCCGCTTTCAACGACGACATCCGCTGTAACGCGTTGCATTCACATTGCCAGAGTAAGAGGAGTAGACAGAGAAAGACAGAAAATACATATGCTGACTCCGTAATAGCGCCTTAAGTCTAAATGATCTCTATAATAATAAGTTGAAGAATAATATTCACTTATTTACGTTCACTTTCTGAATATTTCACTAAAGAAATCGTATTTTGTACTGACTCTTATAAAAACCAACGACGTTACATATTCTTCTAAGAAAAACGGTTTAAAGATAGCTTAAAGAGAAAGATGAAACATCTAATTATATTATTTTGAACTAATTAATTTGTTATTAATTTATTACGTTCAAATTACCGCGCCTAACTCGTATTTGTCATTGTTGTACGTTCCTTTGTCAATTTTATGAGTCTTTATGTATTTTAAGAAAAATGTCCATTTAATGTTAGTCATTTGTCTGAGAGTACGTGCTATTTGTTCCATTCGATTTAGATTTCACGGTCGTTAACGAGCGATGTTAAAATCGCCTCTCGATCTCGCGGCCGGAAAAGGAGAAACGCGCGTTGCGCATTTCTCACATGTGTGTGACGCATAGTGTAAAGGATACGTATCTCTTTCGGCCATTTCCCATAGTGAGGGATTGTTCTAGAGCGAAAATACTAGGGCGCCCCTCTTTCTCTCTCGCTGTCCCTTTATAAGATAAGTTGAAAGGATGTTGAACCTCTCGCGTGGCCTCATGCGGCATAAGCCCGTGCCCACGACACAAAGCCGGACAATTTCCATAATAATCCGTCATTCGTCTTTGTGTCACATTTTGGACCAACGGTCTTTGAGTACCGCCATATCGGATCCTCCTCGGAAAACTAGAACACGAGTGAGTCCCGGCTGCAAAGCTGAATTTACGTACATGATGCCTTGAGTTTTCCTTGATATTTTTTTATTTAAGTAAAAATCTTGAGTCCAGTTGTTCTATATTATGTTCATATATATCACGAAATGTCATTATTAGAGTATCTATCTCTTTGTATTATACACTATTAAATTCGTAATATCAAATTATACACTGAGAAAAATATTTGATACCTACAACCATTTATTTTGTTGTATAAAACTAATAAAAACTTTCTTACTTTTTCATTTAAAAATTGTATTATCCTAATCAAAATTTTATGGTTAAGACATAACTTTTAAATGGTATGAAATTTTTGTTGTCAACTAAATGTCAACTAAATAAATGATTATATGTATTAAACATTTTTCTCAGTGTATCCAACTTGAGTTATTTTTAATTATTTCTATAAATTTGCTCTAACTTAGCAATAAATTAAATTTTAATTAAATTTAATACATTTTCTTGAGTTAAATTGTTTAACCTCATTGTTTTAGTTAAATTAAACGAAAGTCGTTAATTTAACTGAACTAAAACAATGAAGTTAAACAACTGGATTCAAGAAAATGTGTTAAATTAAATCCAAATTTAGATTATCATTTACTAAGTGCACACAATACATATATTAATATAGATATTGTTTAAAACCATAGAAATGGATTAATTCATATTTTGACATACATGAAAATCAAAAAACAAAATGTTATTTAATTCAAGGGATTGAGTCATCATATTATCTCATAAGTTATTCCATAATTATCTAACAGTGTATTTATATGTAATTTTACATTATATCAAATGTGCTTTGTTAATTAAATTGGGATCTGTGGTTTTGGCAAAAATATCGAGATATTTCAGACAGAACGCATTACTTGCTACTCATCTCGTCTCGATCATCCCCAGAGAGCAGGTAGCAAACTCGTCTGGAACCGGTTCGAATATTATTTCACGCACGTCTTCAGATTAAACGTCGTACTGTCGTATTTCGGGAGGTCGAACGACGAAAGGCCGGGATCCTAAATTCCGGAAGAGCTCGCGGTTTCGTGCGCGGGGTTAGTCGCGCGACCTTTTCTTTACGACCTCCTCTCTGAGTTCTCGGGTTGACCGGGCAATCAGGATTTCGAGAATGTCGGGACGTGACTTTCCAGATTTCCCCCTGCCCTGCCCGACCACCTCGATTGCAGATTCGCGTAACCACGGTTAGACTTGCTTTCGAATAATTTATAGCAATGCCGGAAAATTCTAAATGGTCCACGTTAAATCGCGTAATGTCAGGATTTTCAAGACATGGTTCAACATCCCCCCAGAAATCTCCATAGCAATCTCCATCATGATAGTTTATTTTGAAACAACTCGGATTTCCGACGCGGTCTGAAAGACACATTCTGCGGTTATTTCACTGAAATTTTCAGTAGGCGCGCGCGTGCGTTGGAAGTGCGTGAGTCATTAAAACATCCAGCGAAATGCTCTTTTTCAAAACTTTACAAAATATTCCGCGCGGAAAACGCCGCGCGAGATTAAATCAATGTCAGCCGCAGTTTTCCGCTCCGAGTTTCGGTTTTTGCAAAATTTTACTCTTTTACAATATATTTAATTGCAGCAAGACACTCTTTTCGCAAGAGTTCTCATATGTTAAATCGCGAAGTTACTTCCGCTTTTCGCGCTGACTAATCGAAATACCTTCTGCTTTAGCGAGACAATCTTCGATTTTCCGAGATAGTATCACGGCGACGATGTCGTGGCGCGACACGGAGCTTTCTCTCATAATACAGGAAAAACGCGTGCTCGCTTCCGGGAAAACGTCGAGCTTATGGCCTCCTTCTCTCCCGAGAGTGCAGGGAAACGGGAGGCGAGCATCATGCTTCCTTGGCTTGCCAGTGTGCGCGACGTAAAGGAAGTCCTGTGGAAACCGGTCCGGATTTTATTTCGTGCGCGTTTGTCTTCCGCTTGGATTACGCTCGCGGCTATAAGCGCAGAAGATAAGATACGTCGAGGATACCTACGTAAGGTCGCCGTGACATATGGCTGGCGTACGAGTTCCTTCTTGGATGTCTCTTTCTTTCTCTCTTTCTCTCTCTCTCTCTCTCTCTCTCCCCTCCTCTCTTTCCCTTTTCTCTTTGTCATTTCAGATGTCTCTCCTCTTGCTTCGCTTCCTACAGAGAAGCTTATGCTAGTCGTCTCGATCCATTCTCGCTCTCACTATCATCCGTGGTGGCAACACGATCAACCTGCTGCCCATCTAACGGAAGGATGCTCACACCGATAGGTAGATCGTTCACAAGAAGGATCTTCTCTCTCGAGCGAGCATTGACGCTGAATATGGCTATCGTTGATCACCCGCAAGGCGGATTTAATTGAGACGATTCGGGGGAGAGGAGATTTTCCTGACGATATTTGGATATTTTATCGCGGTCGAGACTATCCTATGGATTTAATGTTGACTGAGTTTGGAGTTTGATTTCGTTGAGTGCGCGAATTTCTTCCATTAATTCGATGAATTTTCATATCGCGAGTCTTCGCTTTCTCTCTCTCACTCTTTTTCTCTCTTTCTTTAGGAAATTTTTTGTCCTTGTTATTCATTCGTAATGTCGCCAACTGTTGACGTTTATGGTCATCGCGTGATTTCGTTCGCGGGCGTGGTCACACGATGCAACACGCAACGCATATCTGTTAAAGGTGCCTTCAGAATTTCATGCGTTTTCCCCGAATCAGATTCTATAAGATGTCCGAGAGATTCTTGAATTTATCAAAATATTTCATTTTTGATTAAGTCGCAAGTTAAAATTATCAAGATGAGAAATACATTATTTCTACTCATATAGTTCATATAATTGAAGCACTTTGATCGAGGATAACTCCTCTAAAACTTGGTAATTAAAACCTAATTGTTCAATATAAATTTTCATACGTTCTGGAATCATCACGCGATCAATTGTTTCGATCCGACGTATTGATTGATTCGATACACCGCGTATATAGAGAACGAACCATTAGCGAGTGCACCGGCTTCTTTTTATTATCCTTTCGGGAAGGATCGCGTGCGGACGACGGCCGGCATCGGGTAATTAAGTGATTATCTCGTCCCGTGGTGGACAGAGAGTCGGTCGGGTCGGTGTATCGCGTTCCGGTCGGCCAATAAAGCCGAGAGCCGTTTTTGCCGCAAGCGTCGTCCTCCGTCCGCGGTCGCTGCCACCCGCACCTCCACCACTCCGCACGTGCTTTTTGCGTCCTTTCCTCGTTTCTGCTTGTTTCCCGTGGACCTGCCGCCGTGCTTCTCTCGTGACTCAACTGAATCGCACCAAGCCTGGCCCGAAAACCACCGACGTGGTTAACACCTGAATCACGCGACCAGTCCGGCCCGATCGAAGTAGATTAATCCTTCGAATACAAAAGGGAATACTAAGGTTTATACTTTCATTTTAAGACCGTCTTAAGATGTTAATACAGCCTTTATTAGTCTGATTTATAACATCTTAATGAGTTATCTATCTACATGGAATAAGCTTGGTGTAAGAAAAGTAAGAAATAGACTAATCACAGTCAAATGTGAAAAGAATAATCGATTGTGATTGGTTAATTTCTTAAGATAAATGTACTAGTTAGTGGACATAATCCAATTCATTAAATAAAATAATACAAAATTTGAAACATTAAGCTTTTAATGATAAGTACAGCTCCAAATAAATTTGTTGTTTATAAAAATTTAGTATGAATGAATTTATTTAAAATCGTATTATTAAAAGCTAATATTTAGAATGTTTTATCAGTTTGTCCAATAACTGGTTCATGTCCATTAACCAGTACATTTATTTTACTCTTACTTCTTACACTAACAATAAGATTACTCCGCATAATCATAGATAACGCAAAACTGTACTTAAGATAGCCTCAAATATAAGAATCGGCTATGAATTCCAGCCTAAGCGCTCGTTTCTTTAGATTCTGCTGTTAAAGTATGTATGTATATGAGGTTTAACATTCGCAGTAACCAATAACATCGTGATTTCGCACGCACTTCAACAGAGAGCTCTTCATCGCATTGTATCGATGATGAGAGAGTACACTGCAGCGAGAGAAAGATAGATAAATAAAAAATAAAAAAGAAATATATACACATGTTGAATTTTAAATAAATAAAAATTAAAACAAAAATTCTAGTTTAAAATGTATGTATTTTTGTCAAAGAAAAAAAATATCACGATAAGAGTTTTCTTGATAAAGACGAATATTACAATAGGTTGCACATTAATTCGGAGGGTGCGTCCCTTGGTGAGAGCTGTAAATCAAGTTTTGGGACGCTTTAAAGGCTCGTTATTATGTGACGAATGAGATTATCGCGTGTGAAGGGGACACATTTTCCTCTCGACGTTGTAATAGTATTCCTGCCTGAAAATTTTCAACACTCAGTACTTTGACAATCACCGTGCGCCATTGCACAAAACGCAATTTCGACCATTCGACGCTGTCGAAGATTTTACCCTTTTATTTCAAATAGACTGGCACAACGGATTCTATTTGCGTACTTTTAATTATTTGTCGGCACACAAGTAATAGAGCTGTTGCAACAGCTTTTCGCGATAAAAACATGAAATGGAAACGTGAAATGGAAGATCAACGTACCGAACTATAAAAAATTGCGATGAGATTTTTCCGGGAACAAACAGGGCGGGGTTTTCACGCGCGATCCGTATCGAAATTCTCGTTGCGGAATTCTCTGCGCTAACGACCCCGATCTGTCGGCGTTTAATTAAAAGCTAAAAAGTTCCGTTCGATCGATCACAACCAATGAACTACCGATTTCGCGATTTCCCGAAAAAATTTCGCGGAACGCGACACGACTCGACTCGACGCGACGTGCTTCGCGCGGTAAGCGATCCAATAGCCTCATTTCGCAATAAAACTGCACGTGGAAAACTCTGTCAAAAATTGAACTGAAAAATTCCGTCGGACCGGCGAACCGCCACTTTGCGCTGCTAAACCGACAGTTTCATTTTCACGTAATCGTCGTCGAATCCGAACATTTAATTTATCTGATGCCGAAGCGCCCGAAATCGAAATACCGATTCTCGTGGAATTTTTCCTGAAAGGATATTCTGAAAGGACGTTCAGATAAACGCTTGCGAGCATTTATATACAAGTTAAAATTCTAAGCAAAAACAGCCATTAATATCTCAAAAGGTACGAATGATTAAGACAACAATGTGAAAGATCTTGGCGAAACCACAAATTTCTGTGTTGATTATGTTTCTTCGAAACCTGCAAGGATATACAGATTCGATCTAGCACCATTATATATTTAATGATTCCAAGGATCTGTCGAGACCGGAGGCTAACCGGTTTGCCAGGTACTAAACTCATGGAATAAAAACGAATCTACAACATCCTCGCTCGATCTGATGAGAAAGTGGCCCGTGAGCAATCAAAAATCCACAAAACTAACAGTTCCTAGAAATAGCTGGTACGAACGACATGGTACTATTCGCGTGTCCGGCATCATCGCGTGTCGTAAGTCTCTGCGTTAACACGACTGTGCTGAATTCTTTCCCGTGTCCGGTTGTCTAGCTCGTAATTGTCGGTTTCGCGTGTTAATGTCTTCATGCGGCGGCAGACACGTATATATAAGAATCAGAGGCTAACCGGTTTGCCAGATGGCATGATTTTCAACGACAGTCCGCTCTGTGTTTGACTCGGCAGCTTGATTCGCTATCACATTCCTTCGTCGGTTACGATCACGGAATTAATGATTGGCATAATTACACGGTCAATACTGCCATATTACGCTAATTGTGATAGACGCGGTAAATGGTTTTTGGTTCCATATAGAATATTATTTAATCACGCTTATTAATCTAGATTCTATATAGCTAAATATAAATAATAAATATAATATAAAATTATAAATTACAGAATTATAAAATACACAATTTTATATTAAAAAATTATATATTAACATATAATCCATTTCGTTTCAATTTTGCAGTCTTTTAAATCGCACACAGCTTAGGAATAAAAAAGTATTAATTTTTGTGTGCTTTAAAACTTCAAAAATTTTCAATTAAAGAGAAATGTTTATAATGTTAAAAATAAATTAAGCGTTATTAAATTATATAATTTTTAAAAGTATTCCTTTTTTTTATGAAAAAAAATCTCTAATTTCAACTAAAAATTTTTCCATAATTGTGTAATCGCAAATTTAAGGAGAAACCAAGTACCAACCTCAGCGACGTTCAATTACGTTTATAAGCGACACTATTGTCAATAGATTATCACGGCAAGTGGTGTAACTTAACTTTTATGAATTTCATAATATCGCTCTCACGTTTAACGAGAAATGGTTCGCGTCAATCCGCGATGTATTTAAATCCTGTGTTAACTCTTCTTTAGTTAAGCGGCCCGGTATTTCAGTCATGACGACGTGCGCGTGTGGTCCTCGGAAAAGTTCGGAAAAAATTTGCACCACAAAGGATGTAAATTTTAATAATGCTTCAACATTATCTCGCAACGGCAACGACGACAGCGAGAATCCGCGTCCATTCCCTTCTTTTCCCAGAGTTTTTCCCAGCGCCCTGCTGGCGCGAATCCCGATAGCGCGGTACACCGGATGTTCCTCGGGAATAATGCGGCCGGAAGAATTCAGTCAGGCGTGAGCGGGGTGAGGGACAGACGGGGTTCGATTAATCGAGTTAGTTGTTCGCGATTTTCCAGCGTCGGGAGGGAACGCGACGGCGCGGTGGTGGCTTAGACGACGTATTATTCGATACAATCCGACGGCGAGATGAGTGAGCGGTGTGAAACGGGGAAAAAAGCGGGAGGCGATGAGCATCGACGTGATGAAGCCAGTTTTGCGGAAAGCTCCTTATCGAGAGTGGCATGGGACGAATTTATTCACGCCTCGACGACTTTGAAACTGTAATCCGCAAGCCGCCCGACCATCTTCTTCTCGTCGATCGCCCTGAAAGTGTTTTCAAATGCTCGCTGTTCGTCGTCGACGGGAGAAACGCGAGACTTCGTCGGTGAAAAGTTTTGTTTTTACCTCACCAAGCTTCTACATTTTATTCCTCTTGTTTAATAGGATGCAGTTCTTAATTACTCCTGAGTGGTTTACGCCATGCTTCGCGATCAGTTGTGAATTATCGCAGCGTTCTGCGGAAGTTCTCTAATGAGCGAGGATTAAACCGACCGGTGTATGCGGCGTAATCGATAAATCGCATATCCCTTCCGTAGTTTAATTCACGAAAACTCCCATCCCTCACATTAATACCAGTTCTGAACTAACCAAAAAACTGGATAATGTAATAGTTGAGACAAAATCGATTCGCAAAACAATAACTTCTACATGAGAGGCTCAATTCGATTTCAAAGTCAAGGAACATAATAGTGTGTTTTTCTATATTTGCACTGAAAGAAAGAAAATTATTCCAATTACTATATAATTTAAAATCATTTTCAGTGTCAATCATATATATTTTGAATTATAAATATTTAGAACTATAAATATAATATAATATAATAATAATTAATAATAATTATTATTATATTATCAACTATCAATATTATTTATTAATTACTATTAAGCAGTAATAATAAAAACAAGTAAAGCTTCTATAACCATAATTTTAGTTTATTACGCAATTATATAATAAAAAATAATATCAATTTTCAAGCTTAAACTTTTGAAGCAATAAAATGTAATAGAAAGGTCAACTACGAACAAATAATTCATCATCAAAAAATCATCAAAAAATAAAAACTAGTGTTTACTAAAAAATTAATTAAAAAAAATATTAATACTTTTATTTTGCAGCCTAATTATTTGCTCATAATGATTTTTCTATTATTTTTTATAGTTACAACAAATTAAACAATTTTCTTTCATTGTGCATTATAGTTATGAAACATCTTTTGCAAATAATCTTTTGCGTAACGAGATCTATGCTACTGTACATACAAGGAGTGGTGCACGAGTTAACTGCAAAGTGTATGCATCGATACAAAAGCACCCCGGGGATTTGCGTGCGGGAAAGAGAAAACGCACATGCGTGTACTTACGCGCAGACTTCGCGCGATAATACGCGCGAATCACTTGGACCGGAAATCCCGTAAGATAGGCAGACAGCGCCGAGGTAGCGAACGTTAAATTCTATTGTCTTCGGCGAAACGGACTGACTGCTGCCGAGAGAATGGCGCGGCTTTCGGTTCCATTAAACGCCAACGTATCCGCACCGAATTATATTATAATAACAATGTGAGATGCTAATATTCAATGGACTGTGCGACACGCTACTTGAAATGCTAATGTCGCAGCACGCCCGCGAGAGTCTACGCGAAAGAGAGCAAACCTTTTGTTTACGTATGCAAATTTGCTGTTTTTCTCAATAATAATAATCGATAATGTTTTTTTTGTTTTAATAATATTTACATTGATTGCATTAATATTTATTTATTACATCAAAAACAACAATTATTGAACCTAATGAAATGATTGCATCAAAAACAACAATTATTGAACCTAATAAAATGATTGCATATATAAGCCACTAGCTGTTGTGATAAAACTAGTCAATTCTCATTCCAGCATTAAATTAATATTAAAGTGACAAAGTTTAAATTATAAATTTATATTAATAACATTATATAAATTAATTGTTAAGTTAAAAAAAAAAGAGTAGATATTTATATATTATAATATATTTATATATTAAGTGTATATATTTTTTTGACATAATGTTTTGTTAACTTTCTTAGTTTATTCTATTATTGTGTGCATTTCACTTAAACATTGCTCTTACGATTTTCATTCTTTATCTTCGTGCTTTCTGTATATTTTATTCTCGAAAATTTTATTCATCTTTTATATTTCGTAATTTATTTAATTTGGTTAATAATTTGGCTGAATGAAATTTGGTGAGTTGAAATATCCACTATAATTGTAAATGGAATTTAAAATAAAATTTATATTTATTTAACATTTATTGATTACATATTGGCTCTCTTTTCTTCTTTTCATATATTTCTACATTTATTTTTTACATGTATTTTAAATTCTTTTATAGCCCTTAAAAATTTTCACGAGAAGAAAGTAGATCTTAGAACAAAAATTGCACGTCTCATTATACAACAATGTATTCTTAAGAAATGATACATGATGTTAAATCGTAGATGCTTCATATGCAAACTTCTATCTCGCATAATAAATCTGTAACTG
>Ga0157364_1000493_pt1 | contig 27284 bp, 11 predicted proteins | sample AttsexASBM2_FD_111476 | JGI IMG/M metagenome (GOLD analysis project Ga0157364, IMG submission 111476) | Fungus gardens microbial communities from leaf cutter ant in Ribeirão Preto, State of São Paulo, Brazil - Atta sexdens ASBM2 | ecosystem: Host-associated > Fungi > Mycelium > Unclassified ... | reverse complement strand
TTTACAATAAATTTATGTAGTATATTTATAAATATTTTATTTTATACTAAAAACAAAATGTCGTAGCTGATTATATAAAAGTATATGAAAACGTTTATGAATATAAAAATCTGTATACATATACATATATACAGGGGATCTCAGAATGACTGTCAAATATTTTGTGCGTAGAGCGGACTGAATTGGGTCGGAAAATCTACCATTTCGCAAAAAACAATATATTAATTGCTAAATACCACCGAATATTAATTCTCAATATTTTTTTATCCTGGTACTATCAACTTTACAGAAAAATAGCAGAGACAAAAATTGTTTAGTCTTTTCTCATAGAATTCTGAGAATTTTTTCAGAATTTTTTAATACCGCATTTTCTCATGTTGGTAAAAATAGTTGCCAACAAGAAAATGCAGTAAAAAATTGATAAAAAATTCTTAGAGTTCTATGAGAAGAAAATAAACAATTTTTGTCTCTTGCTATTTTTCTGTAAAGTTGATTGTATCAGGATAAAAAATTATTGAAAATATACCAATACCAATATTCGGCGATATTTAACAATTAATATCTCGTTAACTATTGCGAAAATTGCAAAATGGGTAGAGAACTTCCGACTTACAATTAGTAAGTCCGTTCTACCTGCACACGAAATATTTGACGATCATTCTGAGAGACACGCTGTATATTTAGAAGTACATTTCAAAGAATTAAATTATAAATACTTTCAAGGCAAAATCCAATTATAACTATGACATGATTAAAATGTATGTAAGAAGTCGCTCTTTATTCGGTCTTATACATAAATGATTTGATGTGTATTTTTAATAGCTTGTTAAATTCTATACAATATAATAATATTGTAATACATTCTACAGAAAGCAATCATTAAAAAAGACGGGAAGAATATAATTGGATTCTGACGCGATTCTCTTTGCTATCACGTATTGAACGATTTACGTATTCACTGCATATTGAATGACGCACTGAATACATAGCAAATTAATAACCACTTGCAATTATACGAAACAACAATTCCATTAATGCTAATGAATTTTACGGGAAGCCCTCGATGTAAAGCATTTATTTTATTGAAATTTCATCGTAGTTGTAATTTTTATTCAAATATTTGTTTGTTGCATGTTTGGACATCTATGGTACTTCAGTAAACAATAATATTCGTTTAATCCAGAATCGATCGAGAAACTGCTATAACAGGAAGTTTAATTGTTTCTATTGTATCGTCGATTTGATCTTTCATGAATAGCAGCGCTCTGAAACTGTTATTTGAAATAGAGCAGATTTTTTTATTCAGAATAAATGTTCTTCAAGAAGATCAAATAAGGTTTCAAGATATGCATGGAATAAATTTATGCAATAAAAAGATTGAACCGTGACTATATAGGTTAAAGGTTAAATACATCAATAAATAGCAGAATTTCTAATTAACTTTCTTTAGTTAGTTCGTCGTGTATCTTGTCTTGAAATAAAAAGATTAAATTTTAATCTGAATTCAATTTTAAATATCAAGTACTTAATATTATAGTTTACAATTATTATTTATACCTTTATTCTTGAAGAATATAAATATCTACATTTATATTTTAACTTTAGAATTAACCTGACTATGTATGCATTGTCTGCTTAAGAAAACTGAACTTTAAATCTCTTTTGAGAAGAACATCTTGCTATTCTATATCATCCCTTCTTCATAAGCTTGTTTCCTCACGTCTCGTGAAATAGCACTTTGCAGAAAAGCAGAGACGCTGTCCTAACGTTTGTCCACCTCGGGATCACGGAAACGGAAATTACGAGTGAGAAAAAAGGAATATTAATGGAGTTTCTCTTCCGCGCCGTCTGCGGGATTTGTTATGTGAAAACGTAAAACCATTTTCGTCGGAAAGAAAACGAAATCGGAGGAAACAAAGTCCTCTCCACGAAAGAGAAGGGTGATTCGCGGGGGGAGGAGAGAAGGAGGGCGCAACACGAAAGTTGCAAATGGGCAAAGTTACGCGGCGATGGCGGAAGGGGTTGGGGGACTTTCTGTGTAAGTAACCGAGCTTGCGAGTTGTGCTTTCGAATAAAGCTCCAGTCTAACGATCGGGCAGCGTGCGTGCTTGGAAAAGAAATCGTAAGTCCCGCACCTGCTCCTGGCAATTTTTATTGCCATCTGGATTACATTTGATTGACCTGCTATTTTCTTCTGTGCGTCGTATAATGAATGTTCCATAAAAATATAAAATTAAAATGGCAGAGATATGAGAGGCACAGTAAAGTTCTGATAAACTTTTCACAATGTAAAATGAAAAAAAATTGACAGTACGAGAGGATTATATCTTTTTAATACTTCAACTTTTAATTAAATGATAATCCCACATATTTGCGCTTTTCCTACTTTTAATATTAAATAATAATTTAGCAAGTAAAACTTAAATTATTAATACTAACAATACGATAATAATAACAATGCTCTATGAAGATCCATCTATAATAGTCTATATGACAGACGCAAGCATTCCATTTTTCGTAATATCGTTCAAACGGATGAAAGCCTCGAGGAATTTCGCGCTGCCTCAATGTCAACCTCAAAAGTTATTACGCGATGGATCCATTTGACCCAGATTCGTAATTCTCCGGAAAGTTGGTCGTGCCGTCGAATCAATCCATAGATTCGCGAACGAGATCGGTCCGAGCCTGACGGATAAATCGATTTTGATAAAATGCCGCGAAATTAAGCCTGGGTCGCGCTCGATATTTCTGGCGCTTTTGTCACATGATAACGCTAAGCGGATTGCGAGCGAACTTACTCACACATTGCGAAAATGCGCGCAATGGAACGGATTAAAAACTAAAATGATCACGAGAAAAAAGTTTGTAAAAAATTGAATAAGCCAGAATAAAATTGAAACTGTGTATAAAAATGTGTATCCGAAAAGTTGCAGCATTGCAAGAGAGGAATTATGTTCGGTGAGAAATAAAACTGTCAACAAAAGAGAAGTGCTATTAAAATAACAAAGATGCTAAAAGAATCGAGATATCCTATAAATATTGTGAATATTTTAGACTAACAAAACGCAATTTTTAAAAATAATGTTTTTTTTTAATTTATTTTTATGGTGAAGTTAAATAATTTGAACGATATTATATCGCTATATATTTGATATGATTATATTGAGAGGAAAAATAACTACTATAATTTAACTAAGAAATAGTTGTTTTTTTGAGACAACTATATATTCACAGTTGTTAATATGCAAATATAATATTAGGCTATTAATAATAATCATGTACATTATTTGAGAATCTTTAATTTTTCTTAATATATCTTTTTTAATTATTATTACCATAAATAGTAAATTAATTAAAAAAAGAATTATATTTACTATATAATTGCGATTATATTTGAAATTATCATAATTTACAGTAAATACTTTTTCATGTTTAAGAGAATTGATATTTGTGACTATAATTGCATGATGAAATAGTTATGATTAGAAGCTCCATTTTTATTATTGCTATGTTACACATGTACTCAGTTATTATCACATGTAGCAATGATAAAACTGGAATTTCTAATCATAACTACTTTATCATGCAATTATAGTCATAAATACCAAACACTTTTATTTTAGTGTTATATCCGTTATATTAGATCGAAGTATTCGATATAAAAAGAAAATAAAAAAAGCCGAAACTGCAACTGTGACGTTCTGCACTGATTACATTCAGCGCAGGATAAATATTGCGGTCGTATGGCTCATATATGTGCGAACACACAGAAGGAAATTGCCTCGGGAGAACTTATTGACCCGTATTTCATAATAAAAGCCAACATTACAATTGATTTGTGACGTAGCCGTTGCCGTATTGCACAGGTAGGACATCACGTTGCAGCGTTTTGCTATAATAATCTCGCGTGCTCGCAGCCTTTAAAGATTTACGAAAACTTGTTGCTCAGGTATAACTCGAACTCTCACGTTATTTCCATGAAGGCGCTATATATAATAATTAGAAAATCATACATGAAACGTGAGAACGAGCGTTTTCAAATTTTAAAAATTTTCGAGGGTTTTATTCTATGAATACATTTACATTCTTCTCAGCTTAAATATTTTTCATTCTAAAAAGAATGCACTGATTAATTTAATAACAAATTTATTTTATTCACAGTGAAAAAAAATTATTGCAGCAAATTAAATAGTAAAATATAGCATAGCATTTTTAATTGACTGCAACAGCCAATTTTTAATTGCAGTAGCCAATTAAAAATGCTATATCATATTTTACCATCTAATTTGCTGCAGCAGCCAATCTTTTTTTTTTCTATTTTTTAAAATCGGAGAATTGAGTTTCTTCTACAGTTTTATATTGCATATTGAGATATGGACGAGTCTCGTGATCTATGATGAAACGCTCCGGATTCTTCCCTCTCTTTATGTCGGAAATCCGCGCATAGGCGGGTTAAAGGAGCGCCGTCGTGTCTCGCACTGTGTTTATCCCCACATCTCTCGCGGTTTTTCGCCGATCGCGGGTGCAAAGACGCGGCCCTCCCACGTCGCACTCCGAGAATCTCGCCGCACATCCCTCGGTATTCCGGATGCACGATACATCGGGCGCATTCGCGGGAAATTTGTGGGCGACGTGTCGAGTATGTTCTTGGATACGTCGCGTCAGCCGGGAATGCCGTCGCTGGTAATTCCTCGTGAGAAACGTCTCTCGTGCACCCTGCGAAAATGACATCTTTCCCTTCGGTTTTTTCCTCCCCGATTTTGCACCAAATTGCATTCGCAACGCGTTCGCAACATTAAACGCCAGCTAGCTCTCTGATATCGTTCGTGTAATAAATTCGCGAGCGAACGTGACCAATTACATTGCATGCGGAACGATTCTAGGACGAGTCACACTGCAACTAAGTTTAAAAATACCTATCCCTTCCTGAAACTGATACTTTCGCGAATGCTAATTTGTATTCCTTTAATGCCGCATCCGGTGTTAGGTCTAAAACGCTTGAAGTTTAATTTTAGCGTAAGAAAATACGATAGTGCCAACATTTCTGAATATTTTCTAATATTATCACTGTTTTATTTTTACAGCTTCAATCGTCGGTGGTTCCAGCGGCACACAGTGGTTCGTTCACGAGCTCCAAGGGACAAGAATATTTTTTGGCGGTAAAGGTACGTCTTATTTATTAATACAATTATAAAATGAAAAAATTGATAAAACATTGATAAATTTTAAATCAATCTCTCTCAATAATATAATCTAGTTGAAATTAATTTAATTTGAGTTTTTATATTTTGAAGACTCGAACGGTTCATTGTTAGATATTATTAAACAATGGCAACTCCTTGATATTAAATGATATTTTGTTACTTTTAATCCTTTCCATATCAAAATGTATTAAAATGTAAATTAATCTTTTTCTGTAGTTAGTTTCAAAGTAAACAACATTCATATTAAGGTATGCCTAATAATAATAAACTTAATAATAATAAACTAAATTTGAATCAAATATAATATTTGAGTTAAATTATTCCGTTGTTTAAATTAACGACATATTAAATAAGAGCGATCTATTAAATAATTAAAAAGAAGTCAAATTGAATATAATTTGATGTTATGAATTTAACAGTACATCTATTACACTGAACCCTTCGTTACATCGAATCCTTCAATTCTCATGTTTGATATCGTTATTGCTTTTGGCAATCTTTATCTTTTGACACGATAAATGCGCACGAACGAAATATGCCAGAAGATAGCAAACAGAATAATATTATGTGACATAAAGACTTTGCCGAGATAGATAAGAACTTCCATATTTTCTCCGTCTCTTGATGGAGGAAATACTCCTTTCAAATATGTGAAGAGAAATGTTTGCGAACAAAGGAAAAACGTTTTCCATGTTCGTGATGGTAACGTTACGAGAGTGCGGGGGTAACATAAGTCTCGATATCTTTTAGTTAACAATTGACAAAGCAAGAAAAATTCTGCTACCATCGTTATTATTGCTATCATCGGTATTATTTACAGTTTATAGTCAGTTTATTCATTTATTTTAGTTAAATATTGTTTATTATTTTTATAAATCTGCACTGAGAAAAAGATGCTTAAAAATATGTTTGTAATAAATTTATTTATTTCACTGAAAGAAATATTTATTTAAGTACAGGCGAAATAAAATTTTACTCCTAGCAAGTAAGCCATCTATTTTATTTTTTTGCAATTAACGAGATATATTTTACAGAAATGAAATTAATATATTTCACAGAAATAAGATATATTTCACAGAAATGTATGTTTCCTTATTATAATCAAATTTCGTAAGTAACATTTGCTTCGCAATATTTCGACATTTTTCTCTCAGTGTGACCACGAAAGGTTATAAACTGTGCGAGAATTTTATCAAAATGGAAAGGTTTTTAGATCATCGTTAACGTTTTTCATCTTTTTCTTTAATTTTTAGTGGCGGTCAAAATATATTTCTAAAAAGCGTTTGTAGCTGCGCTTTTTTGTGCATATCCTGTACACGACGAAACGTTAGTGAATCGAGATGCATCGAACTGTGATTAACAAAAAGAACCAATGGAAATCAAGAGGTGACATTTACTCGACGAATTTGCCAATGCCATGTCAAATTCGTTCCAATCTTCAGGTATATTTGAGGTTTTATGCTGAATCCCATCCGATCTAATATATTTACGGTAGTGCACCGAATTGACGCAAATCGTCTTTTTGATGCGTTTCACGCTATACACGCAAAACAATATTTTGCTGCTCCAGTTAGAATTATAGCTGTTTTTTGTATCTGATAGAAAATTATGTATCATACTGAAAGAAAAGATTAGATGAATATAGCATAGCATTTTTAATTGATTGCAGCAGTCAATTTTTGGTTGCGTTAGCCTATCGAAATATCTTACGATATTGCGGATAGGATAATGCAACCAAAAATTGCCTATTGCAGCCAATTAACAATGCTATATTTTATGCTATATTTTACTATCTAATTTGCTGTAGTTAATTTTTTCTTTCAGTCTACGTCTATAGAATTTATAACACAAATCTAAATTTCTATTTCTGTGATTATCTATGTGATTAGGCAATACATATCCAATATCGCAGTACTTGTTAAAAATTTATCTATTTTAGCTATTTCGTGCTTAGATAATTTTCGCCTGCAAGATCTTTTTTGAGTGTAGGTATATCGAAGTTTTTATTCTGCGAGGGTAGAATATTGCGGTCCCAAAATATCTTCATTATCCATAAAATAACCGTCTCGATAACGATGTTTGAAGTCTTCTGTAGCATTACTTATTAACATAATAAAATTATAATTAAAATTAACGAAGCTTTTATGAATATTTTAATTTTTAATTATAAACGTAAAATCTTAAATATTAAATTTTATATAATATATTTAGTGAACGAATAATAATGAAAGAATTTCTTATTAGATTTTATTACATTATTTTTATTATTATATATAATTATTTGTTACGATAATATTTGTAATGAAGGAAGCTTTTTCTTTCGAAACTGTGATCAGCAGAAAATCCTGAAGGGAAATATGTGATGAATCGATTCTCATGTAAAATCCTCGCTGCATGGTGGAAGTACTTCCATCATGTTCTCGATGAGGGAAATGAGTTTTATTTTGTGACTCGGTTTGCCTTTTTTCGTCTTGCACGAACCTTAGCGCGCGCAGGTAATTGCTTTGAATAATACGATTCCCGAATAACTCCACAGCTTTAACCGCGTTATCAATCCTCCGCGGAACTACGTGGTCCTTGGTAAACATTGTTTGCCAAGGGAACGTCGCTTCAAAGTCCCCTGGATAAATGTCATTACGCTTGTTATGTGCGGCTGCGCTTTCTACTGAAAGAAACAAGCGCACAGATGCAGTAGGGTCGCTTTTAACCCATTCAACATGGAAACTCCTTCGATTCTCGAAACCGACGTTGTCGGTTCTTACAGAACGTTCTTGTACATATGGCATAGTTAAGCCCCTTTACAACCCTTCTGCTATTCAAGTATTGAAGAAGCTTAATTCTGTATTTTTGAGAATTTTGAGAATCGAATTCTTCTTTTAGATAATTTTATAATAATTGTTCTTTCGCAGCAGATTTATTAAAATTCTTCTTTCTTCTCTCTCTTTTCTTTTTTTGTGTCGCTTTAATATCTATAAATTTTTATTATATAGCTATGCATTTTAATTTCAAACTTATATTACTTTGCAATAAAGATAATCTTCTTCTCACGAAAGCAGCGTGTTCCAAGAAATTGCATAATCAAAAAGCTATTTCCACACGCGACAATAACGTATTTTTTTTACGCAATACATGTCATATCACTGATGTAAAATTGTCGAGTATGCTGATGTATCGAGCGTTAAAAAATATTGTTCTTCAAGGAATGTTTTACCAGGTCATGGCTTTCAGTATTTCGTTCTTTCTTCGCGAGTAAAAACTTTGAGTTTCTTTCTCTGTCGATGATCTTTTCACATGTCTATCTTTTCTGGATTTATATTTCTTTATTTTCTCACTTCTTGCACTTCTTCTTGATCTCTCAATACAATCGATTTATCAATGTCAATTAATTATGGGCATAGTCTGCTTTTTAATTTTATTTCAGAACTCAACGTTAAATATAAATATTGCCTTCAATCTCAAATTAATAACATTAGTACTGCAATATGTTATATTAATGTACTTAATGTATTTCGATACCTTCAGTGAAAACAAATATAAATCTCTAAAGGGGCAAGAATATATTTTACATTTTAGTTCTACAAATCTAATTTATTAAATGTGCGGAAATGTGTGTGGGTGGAAATGAAAGATAGATAGACGGACTGAAAGCGAAGATGGGTATAGGAAGCTGAAAGATACATAAGATATAGAAACAGACAAACACATTGAGTTAATTAATTAGAGTTACTTAAGGTAAGGTAATATTAGTTGTTTACCGCCAACGCAAATAGCAAATATCTGCAGATAAATTAATACGATTTGTAATTAGACGAGGTAGGAAATATCCTTAACTGAACAAGACAATCAACAATTAGAGTATATCGAAGGGTTCAGTACGAAAGGGTACAATACGAAAAACGCGGTGCTATTCATCAGGATGAATCGTCGTATCTCACATTGATGCTGACGTGACGATTACTGTTCCTCAGCAACCCTTCGTTCTTCGATTTTCCTGTTCCTATTAATCGAGCCAACGATTTCTTCACTTCGCAGGGGTTCGAGGCGACGCTGAGTGATAGCAAAAAGAAGTACGTCGACAAGGCGAATGCGCTTCTGGCAGCCTGGGAGCATGTCGGCAATTATATTTCTGTGGCACCGCCCGAGGCCATCCAGTCTCTCATAGAATGGGCTCACAGGTGGGTACACGTCGTCCGTCGATCGTTGTTGTTGCATCCGCGATTATGCGACCCTCGATTAACGGAGAACTTGTTTCACAAAGACTCGTACCTACGGGCAAGAGGATACATTGTTGCATAACTGTGATTATTCATTGTCGCAACATTGTTGGAAAAAGGTAGATACCTGATCTCTATTTGTGACTTTTTTCAATATGAAATTTTTTATATGAACTAATTATGCAAATATATATTTATATGTTAATTGGAAAAAGAGTGATAAGTCGAACTCATTCAACAATACCAGTAGTCTATTTTTGTAAAACTACCTACATTAAAGATGTATCGTAATAATGATCTATCTACATTCTTGAGAGAAGGTGATAAGTCGAATTCATTCCAATAGTTTAAAGTCTAAAGCATCAATAGTCTATTTTTGTACGTCGGACTATCGATATTATGAATATATTATAATTATGATCAAATTAAATTGTTTAAAAAAATGTCACATGATTTCTACTTTATGATTTTTAATTTTCAATAACGTAATAGTTGTACAAAAATTTGTATTTTAATTAGAAAAAGGATGATAAAAGTTAAACTCACTCAACAAACCAATAGTCTATTTTTGTATTTTTGTAAGCTGGAAATACACGACATTTTTATCGCATGTAATTTTTTAAACGCTTCTTTTAGAAATAATGAGTTTAGAGTGAGTGAGAATTTTTTTAACATCCTTTTAGTTTACATTACTATATCATTACCTTATTTAAGTATTTAAATAATTGAATATATAATGTCGGGACCAAGTTATATTTATATTAACTTAACCACTTAATTATGTTCATTATTATTACATTATGAGATCTCTCCATCCGTATTTAACCCATTTAACGCACAGCATATACACAGTCGACTTTTTTTATATTACCGACCGGAGCTTTTTCGACACAAAGGTAGCGTGAAACGAGTTTCGATGTAACAACGTCGTTCTACGGCAGATGAACGTGATGGGAGAGAGAAAAAGCGTGAGAGAGATAGAGAAGTGGAAAGAGAAACAGACTGCACTGAGTAATGAATCTGCACGTATGTAGCACCGTCATACAAACGATCCCGGAATTTTGAATAGCAATGCGACGCAAATTCACGTTAACGTGACGGGTATACAACCGAGGCACCCTACGGGTACAGGATGGTCCAAAAGGGATGCGCGAGAACATTATTCTTCGCGAAGTTTCCAGTTTTCTGTAATGGAGGTCTGATTAGCGAGCCGTTCGGCATTGTTGCTGGTGGATGAATTAAATCTTGGGGGTGAATTAGACGTGAATAAGTAATTTAAATCTTGTGGATGAATTAGACGTGAATAAGTAATTAAGAAGCCAGACTTTTAATCTAATTTTATTTCCAATGAGTTTTTCGTTCATGATTTTATGATCGCTAATGCTAAGATGAAGCAATAAATTATCGCGAATTAACAGGATTTAAATTAACTCTTCTTTTCATTCAATACTCTTTCTTAAAATATAAATCTAATTATATAACATATATTAAATATTATTAGTTTAAAAATGAGTTGAAAGACAAAAAGAAAAATTACCAATTTGTTTAGGGGATAAAGCATATGTATATAATATTTATACTTTAAACAAACTACATACATGTGAAAGTTATGTTCATAACATTTTTATTGAGCATCTTTATAGATTATTTATTTTATTTGATATTAATTTTATTATTATTATTAGTTTTATTATTATAAACAAAAATTTTTTAAATAATAAAAATCTAATTTTTTTAAAAAAATTTTAAATACTAAAAGTGACTTATGCAAAGTTTCATTGAAATTCACTAATTAGTTTATAACAAATATTTTATTTATTTACTGAACAATTAATGTCTCAATGTAACTTTACATAAATATTTTTGAATTTATAAAGTATTTGTATAAAAAAATTGAGATTTTTATCATTATTTTATAATATATTTTCATATATTTCTATTAGAGTACAAATTTTAAAAATATTATTTTTTATTGAAATAACTTTTGATTCAGATGGTCAGATTTCTAATTTTTTTGTATTACTTTTAAATGCAATTTAGAATAATTTTTTCAAGTAATTCTTAACATATTGCATTTGCCTTACAACTCCTTAAACTCTATGCAGGAATTCTGATTTTCCAAAATGTAGATATCTCTTTCTCTCTTCTCTTCTTATTTTAACATTCAGCTTCGTAATAGGCATCGTCGATGTAGGGCGCAAAATGTTGGAAAACAAATACGAAAACAAGTCCGTACAAACATGTCCTGCTGCTATGTTTTTTCATATTGCGACTCATGCTATTGTCCTTCTTTGTGCAGACATACATTGACAATTGTATTGCGCGGGGAGTGGCCGAAATTGTCACCAGCCTCCAAAACACACCTCGACGTACTGCTGGCGAGGTGTATAACTCAGCTGGTGCAACATCCCGCTGCATCCAGGTGTACCACTTTGCGGGCTTTGGCGAACAATCCATGGACGCATCCCGGCCTCGACAGCATATTTAACGGCCAACCGGATTCCGAACATGAGGAGGGTAAGAAAAGACGAATTATCACCATTTCGATATGTAATGGTTTTAATCCCGTTTTAAATATGAATAAAAAGATCATGTATCATCTTATAATATCATCTTGTGCCCAATCTTGGAAAAGTAGGTTGTTTGAACAAGTATATTTGCGCGCACTTGTCTAATCCTTAACTTAACCCGGCGTTACTAAAATAGAAATGAAATGTAGCACGATTATTAAAGTGAAGTTTATTAAAAATCACAATTAAGCTAAGAATTAATCTTAAATTGTGTGGTAACATGAACTTTTTAGAATATTTTAAATTTTCGATCTTTAAATTATATTCAAATTATATCAATAAAATTGAGAATCTATTTTAAATCATTTTAAAACTTTTTTTATTTACAGTTGGAAAATATTATTATGTTTATAATACCTGGGACTTATTATACTGTGCTTTAGTAATTAAATATGTCAGATTAATTATGTTACCTATTGGTTGATGTGGTTGATGTGGAGGTTCATGGAATCTTAATTTTAAATATAAAAATTGGGAATGATAATTGTTCTCCATTTTGTATGCATATTTTTTTTAGCATTAATTGTAGATAGAAAAATAAAGTTTTATTTGTTTTTCTAAAAATATAAAAAAATATAACTCAAAATTACACACAAAACGAAGCAATTTTCCGGAGACTCTATATTTATTTTAAAGACAAATTTACTCATACATTGATAGATACAAATATATGATAATAATCTATCTCTCTATATTAGATTCTTAATAATCTAATTATTCTTGAATACAATCACTAACAAGATTATTTTACTTGTCCAATTGTGTCTCTTCGATTTCTTAACTTTGTTCAGCTATCTTTAAATCGTTGTATATCGCGAATTCATAGAGAAAACTAGAAGTGCCATTTATATCATTATCATTTATACCAATATTATTCGAGAAACTTTTGTTTTCTGCATACATGATAGTTTTTTCTATATTTATGATGTTTATTTTATTTTAATTGTGATCGAATTGGCGCTTTTGATTTTATTTTAATTCCGACCGAGAGTAGTGGGTGGTGCCTGAATAAGTTCTTTAATAATTAAATTTAATTAGCAAATGATTTCATCAACGATATATAGTTTTCTCGCATCCTGTATATAGTTGCGGCGTTATTGAATGGCAATCACAAGAAAACGTGCTTTCAGAATTCTGCTGTTCGGAGGATGGCGAGCTGCTGACGATGAGACTGAAGATACTCTGCGAGGACCGCTGCGAGGACATAGCGGTGAACCTCGCCGCCGCGTGTGTGCGCTCCCTCAGACGAAGCGATCAGCTGCGGTCACTCTCGGAGTCTCATCACGTCCACTACATGATCGACGTGTACATCGTCCTCTTGTACAAATTGAAACGCACGCAAGATATTTTCGCTCAAGTAAGTGCTGATCAAAAATGTCAAATTATTGCAAGAGATGTTTATTTAATTTCAATTGTTCGAAGTTACTAAAGTACAAAAATATACAGATCTCCAAATTTCAAGCGATATCTTTAATCCGAGACTAAGTGATTTTTTGGTGAGAAAATGAAGCTCAATTATAATAATTTTTTTATTGATTTTTTGATTGATTGAGAATATTATATTTTTTTATTTTCTCTACTGTTAAATATTGGAATAAATTCATAATATATCTAATTCATAATATATCTATATAATCATTTTAAATAGTAGTAAATTGTAGAACAATCAATATATATATAATATTTAGTTCAGTACAATCAGGTAATTGTTTACCTGAACAAAAAAGAATTATTCCCGGATTAAACCAATTTATCTAGTTCGGAGAAGTAAAATTATGACACATCTAATGCTTTAAGAAAGCATCATCGAAAATGCCAAATTGCTATGCTATGAATCACATTGACCTACTTGCTTAATTTGTCAAGATCTTCAAAAGTATGAGGAAGTATTCAGAAAATTTAAAAATATATCTTTCAAACGATTGGAATCGTGGGAAAGTAGAATTATGGTAAATGAGTTTAGAAGGTCGATTCGTTTCTTTGAGAAAAGGCGTGTTTTGCGTTCTGTGCGAATATTGCCGTGCTGGAATTCATAACTGCGCTTTGTTACAGTTAAAATTAATGGACCTCAACGACGGGCTTGAATTGGTCCAAAGGCTTAGCGGTGAGAAGCCAACGAAGTATGGAACGGCGCGTGTTTGGAGAAATTCGATAAAGGCCGCGGAATTGGTCGCGCAGTATCTCGTTACTGCCGGGATGGTTCGACCGGTATCGGAAACCGGTGCAAATATTTTGGAGCAGATTTTGAACTCTTGGGCTCTATTGCACGCAAAATTGAAGGATGTTGCACTGACTTTGCCTGGCATGATTAGAAAATTAATTGAACCCGCGGAAAGTGCTCAACATATTTATATCTTCTGTGCAGTACTTGCAAAACATGTAAGTAAAGATTTAATTTGAAAAATTTAATATTTGAAAAATATTAAAAAAATATTTATATATATGGTTTTTTCATTTTGCTAGATATATTTTGCTAGAGATATTAATAAAAAATTGTATTGTGTGCGAATAGAATTACCAATAAAAGTTAAATATATTAAAAGTTAATAAAATGCCAGAAAAATCAGATTTTATTTTATTGTATGTTCAGAGGAAAAATTAAATAATTCTTTTTCAATTAAACGAATATTATTTTTCTTGGATTTCTTTTTAATTGCAGTTTGGCGAGAGTATAAAACCATTGGTGATCGAACTGTACATCAGAGCGTTAACAACAGATATGAACGAGCTGGAGAGTCAGAAGGCGAAGTCGGACAAGGACAAGGTGCGCGAGACCGCCAAGCGTCTGAGTACGCAATTCCTTAAATTGGCGGACGTAGTAGACAGCAGTATTGGCATCGCAAGAGAATGCGTTTTGACGGCATTCTCCTTACATCCTACCAGAACCTGTTACGACAGAATAAAGGAATTGGCGGTGGCGTGTGGAAAGGCGAAGGAAGATGGCGGTTTGCAAGAGGAGATTAAAATCAAGAAGGAACCCAAAGAAATTATAGAAGACGATCATCTTCCTATATCAGCCATTGAAGTCGAAATAAAATCTGAGTTAATAGAAAATGATAATGTCACGGAAACATCCTTGATATCTTCGCTAAGTTCGGCAGTTTCGGAAGCGCAGCCATTGCATCAAAATTTGACTGTCGCAAAAGGCGTAGATTTTCAAAACGATCACATAACGAAAACATTCGAACGGACTGATCAGTTGTTAAAAAGTCTGTTGACGACAAGGACTCCCGACATGAGATCGCCTGACATGACAATACCAACAACGTCAACCAGCAGCAAGTGTCCATTACATTTGAAGCGTGAATCTTCATCCGAGATGCTCGGCGAGCTCTGTTTCAATTGTGACGAATTCTCCGGCGGTAATCAATTGAACGACCATAAATCGCAATTGGGCGAATCGAGTACGATACCAAACAAGAACGTAGAAAGAACGTTAGACGCGTTGATCCTGATCAAAGGCGACGCAGTGACAGGCTCGGCAAATTACGATGAAAAGTCTGTGCCCTGCCAAATTCTGGACGGTAAAAAATTGGGTTTATCACCGCAACTATGCGACGATCTAGCCGTAGTATTGAGTAGTCCGCGTTACCATATGCTCAGCTGGGTGCTAGACTGGAAGGAATTGAAGAATTTGTGCGAGCGATATTTGGAGAATGCTGAAGAAATGCGTAATACGAATAAGGAACTTAAATATCTGAACATTGATTACTCACAGTTCAAGGATTGGCCATCGGAAGATGATACTAAGGATGTCTTTTTCGGCATTGAGAAAGGCTATGAGCAGTGGGTTGATCTACCATCCGATAGTTCCGAGCAATTCGGTAGCTTTCAGCCGGCGGCAGGCTATAAACGTTCGTCAGTGCGTCGCAGTTTAGATGATACTACCACGGACTCCGACAGTGGTAGTGTGTTGCGAGTACCGCGACGTACTGCACGAGCGCGGAAGATCCGGTTGGAATCATCCGAAAGTGAATATGACAGTGTTGAACGTAAACCAAAGCATTTTAGGAATAGGATCAGCTCAGTATCGGATAGCGACAGTAATACGCAGGACAGTCAGACTGACAGCTTGGGTAGCGACGGTTGTCGGTTAGAAAACAAAAAGAAATCCAACAAATCTAACAGTAAGGAGCCCAGTAAGAAGCGTTCGAAGCCATCGAAGCTCAGCGTCGACTCCGTCTCACATTTTCATATGTTAGTAAATGACGAAGTGCGACATTCGAATACGCATGAGGATGCCAGTGGCTCTGACGTTAGCAGCAATGACATCATCACTCTTTTTTCAGCCGACATGGACGAAAACAAACGTGAGACGATCAAAGGATCGGCGTATACTGCCGCGGCACCATTCATTATTACTGAAAGGCGAAGCGATCCAGCAGTGCTCAAAACTCTTAGGATGTTTAGGCCGCAAAGCTCGAAAAAACCAACGAGGATCTCGCAAATTCTGCAAAAGAATCTGTTAAATAAGAACAAAGATACTAACAGCGGCAACCGGACGGATGCCGAGCAACAAGCAACTAACAACATTACAAAATTTGCACCCTTGTTGAGTACGCTAAATCTAAATCCAAAGATTGTGCTGACACGCGCGGACGAGGCAGATCTTAAATTAGCGAGCCGTGGCAAAAAACCTCAGCAACGATTGAGTAGTGGTGACATTACCAGCGAGTTGATCAACATACAGAAGACAATGCCGTTCTCCTCAAATAACAAGGGTGTAATAACGTATCAGAAGAAAAAAAATCAGCGTGCTGCGAATGGCAAGAATAACGCCAGTGAAAAGAGCTGCCCCGTGATAGTCGACGGACGTCGCGACAATCGTCGTCATTTCGTTAAATCCAACTTTAATAAGAACAAATATGGTATTCTTGATAAGACTGTTAGGGATTCCGATATATTGGCCAAAAATGTGCCTGGTCTGAATTCGTTGGATATGATGGTACCGCCGCGACAGCGTTCTACAGTGAATGTTGTTCAGTTCTCCAGAAATAGCGTGCCGCAGAGCCCGAGTTCCGCCACGAGCACATCGACGGTCATTAGCGTCAGTGGCAGCACGCCTCCGCGGCCAACGCGCACCCCAAGCGTGGCAAGCAATCAAAGCAGTAGTGGCGGTGGCAATAGCAGTATACAGCTACCGGGTACCCCATCTTCAACAGGCGGCCACGACAGTGGTGTCGGCATGAGTCCAGCAGGCCAGACACCACCACTGAGATCATCATCAAATCTTGGGACGCCCGATACCATCGGCGAGGAGGGCAATCAGCCATTGGATGCTGCATCACCGACGACTATGGGTTCAACGATTCCGACAACGATGGCTGCCAATAACATCTCAGTAGTCCAACTCGACATTGCTGCTACCGAATCGTCAAGTCCGGTGAGAACGATAACGCACATACGTCGCGCAAGTAATCAACAGAACCAATCACCAAAAAAATCACCCTCCTCACCTGCTAGTGCGGGCGTGATCACAGCCACAACAATGACTACGGCAACGACCACGATGTCTTCGGGTGGATTAATTACATCTGAGTCATTAAAAGTTATCTGCAAAGATGGCAGTTACCATCTCTCATCTCGTAATCCTAATCAAATTGTCTCCAATCAGAGAAACCTTTTAGGCCTGCAAAATTTGGAGGATGGTAGCGGCACAAACTTTACGCGACAGACGCAGCGCAGTGCAGATGTGACGGGCGGTACATCGTCCAACAGAAATACTTATGATCGACTGACCGGCACTAGTCCCGTGAAGAATACATCACAGACAGGCCAGAATACCGGTCTGCCCAAGTTCCAACAGGCCTTTCGTAAAACTCCTATGTACAATCTGTCAGCCGATGCAAGTGGAGTTGCCAATGCTGCGACAGATACATCACTTAGCGGCGTTCAACAAACGACGACGACATCTCCGCAGAAGACAACGACGAATCTGTCGAAAGCGGTACAGACATCTGTGCCAAATAATCAACCTCAACAACAACAACAGCAAACGAACGCTGGAAATGTCAACGTACAATCGATCATTCCGAATCTGCAACTGCCATCCGGCAGATCGATAGTTAACATTGTACCGAATTCCGGTAATAATGGTCCAGCGAACGCTTCCATCGGTTCGAATCAGACTACAAATCAAACGCTCACACAACTTGTACAGAATGCCACCTCGTCGAATACCGGTGTTATATACGCACACAAAGTGATAACCAGCAATAATCCGAATCAACTCAACATCCTCCCACCAGCGATCATATCGCACACCAATTCGGTACCGAGTGGCAGACCTCCCGTGGTAAAGGTTAACATCATCCACCGTGGTGCTCCAGTTAGACAACCAAATCTCACGGGAACTATACAAGCTGTCTTGACACCGAGATTGCAACAACAGCAACAGCAACAACAGCGAGCTGTGAGAACAGACAGTCTAATCGGTTCTCCGATTGAGGTAAATCAAGTGAGCTCGACAACTCTGGAACAGTTACGGGAGTTCGAGAGTGTGCTGGAGCAAGTAAAGGAGAGAAGTATCCAACCGCAGCAGTCTCATCAGTCAATCTCTAATAGCGCGACTACAACAGCTGTACAGACGCAGACCACCACACAACAGACTCAGGCAAGCAAACGGCAACAGATATCCGTTAGTACTTTGGCGCAACAACTAATGATGCCGACGCAATCCCGCGCGAATAGTGAACCATTTGCCAGCAACGGCAATAATGTGGCATTTCAACAAGAATCTGTATACTCGCAGAAGGCGATCTCTTTGACTTATGGTACCGCCAAAGTAGCGACCAATTCCACGACACCGGTTGTCGTGGTCACCAGCTATTGTCCAGCAGCGTCGCCGGCACTGAGCGTCACATCTCAGAGTTCCTCGAGTCCATGCGTGACACCGGCGCCAGCGCCGATACCGTCGGCCGGAAAAACACCATCGACGTCGCCGTCCACCGCAGTTGGTACCACCGGTGCCAAAACCAATGTGAAAAAATCGACACCCAAGGTAGTCAAGAGTAGCGCCACCAATACATCTAAAGCATCACCTATACCGAAACCACAACAGAAACCGCAGGAAGACGAGCAGACTGCTCAAAGGATCTATGCGATTCTCGATGAGTACGCTGAACAATTGAGAAACTCGCCGGATCTCAACAACAAACCGGCGCCCCGTAGAAGGTCCAATCCGCCGACTAATCCAAATCAATCGTCAAAGAGAAAGAAATCAAGTTCCAACAAAGCCAAGCCAGTGGGACAGCAAACTTCTGAACTGAGCCCAACTACAGATGATCTTGGTAGAACTATGGGTAGCGAGGATTCGTCTAGTGGTGTTGTACATGTACAGGGCAGTCCAGCTGGTTTCTCTGCACCAGAGGAGCCATCAAGCGCGGAAGCGAACGTAGAAGTGCACAATTTGACGAATGACGACATCGAACTAAACGTGAAGCGGCGTAATCTCATCTTTACGGAGCCAGGCTCGGGCCCGCGTGCATTAATTGTTCAAGAAACGCTGCAGTCCGGTTCGGTGAGTGTTAGCGAGGCGCTCGCCTCAGTTACGGGCAAGCAGTTACTGATGCCTACCAGTTTCGTGTTACCGTTGATGAAGGGCACCCAGCATCAACTTACTATAGTATCCGGTTCTAAATTGTTGACTATGCCGACTGTACGCACGGCCAGTGGTACTACAGTTCCCAACACTCTACTGTTACAGTCCATCCTCAATCAGAACAAACTTCATGTTCAACAACCGCAAACTGTCAAACAGATGAAGATGCAGCCTACCCTGCAGACGTTATCAAACAACAATCAGACACTAACTGGCGCGCAGAATGTTCAGAGCACACCCGTGGTAATATCGCAGACTGGAAGCACACAGTTTACTGGAGAGGTAGGTACTGTGACTGTGGCTACGTCGGATAAGCCGAGCGTAATCAACGATTTGACATTGAAGAATGATGTCACTGCTAACGCGATGACGGTCGAATCAGCACCGACAAACGCCATTGTGGTAAATAAAAATAATCCCACCCTTAGTCTGATCGGAACCCGGAATCTTAACGAAATATCAGACAACCAACAAATATGCGGCGTCATCACTAGCAATCCGACGCTGCAGAGTACGAGATTCTTCAATTCGAACATACATAAATTATCATCTAACCTGAAAGCGGAAAACGTGGTCTGCATTGCGCCGGCTGCTACAGTTTCTCATTCGCCGGAAAAGAAATCTCAGGGTGGGATACACACCGAGAAGCCGGTGTCCCTACAGACGGATGCCATTGCGCTTGCCTTTACTCAGCAGACTGATATGAACGCCATGCTAAACGATGCGAATCAGCAACAGCAGAAGGATACGAAGGAAGCGTCTACTGAAATAACATCCGCTACCAAAATTATTTCACCAAAAATGTTAAAGAGAAAATTCGACAACACTATCGGTATACACGAAAACATATCGTCGAGAACTTTGATCTCTACGAGCATTGCCACATCGTTACAGAATAATACGAAAATTGGTAAGGACTTGTCCGATATATAGTGGGAATACTATTTTATATTTTGTATGAATTGCTACATTAGCATATTTTTATATGATACGTTAACACATTAATTGTTGATGTAATATGCATTGGAATAATTCCCAATTATTGTTTTTAATGTTCAAAATTATTTTGATTATTTATTATGATTGATTAAATAATTGGAATAAAAACAGAGTTAACTATCATGAGTTTAATATATATTTTCTGCACATATGTTTCTCTAGTCATTAAAAAAGTAGATTTTTATTTTTAATACTTTTTTTATTTTTAAATCTTTATTAGTTGTTTTTATATTTTTTATAACGTGATATAAAATGTTATACTATATAATAACTCATTTTATTACTTTTTTGCTCAAATTAAAAAAATATTGATAAATGAACAAATTTTTATTTAATATTGTTTAAGATAACTATAGAGAGGTGTTTCTTTTTCAAATTAATTATAAATTGCGTAACTATATTATAATTTATAGAAAAATGACAAACAATATTGTGTGAGCAATATATTTTGTTAGAACAGCAGCTTTTATAGCATGTAATGTAATAGATTCTTGGCATCAGACATTATATATGTACAATTAATTCTTCTCGTATATTGTTTTTATAGATTCTATGTCTTGTATTACTTCCTTAAACAAGCAATCGAGCGTTATCGATAGCACAACGCAATTTCTGGTAACCGGTGGACCGAGTAGTTCAGACAGCCAAGAGTCATCTGTACAGCAATCTACCGAGACAATCGATGGATCCTGTAAAGTTGGGAATGGATTGCTGTATGAAAACGCACGTTTACAAGAGGCATGGGAATCGGAAGGCAAAATATCGCCGGATACACCATGGAGATACGTTCCTACACCGATGAATGTACTAAACAATGAGCCGTTGAAAACATATTCCAGGTAATAATTTGAATTATATCGAGTATATTGTAAAAATTTATTTCCATCTAATTGAAATATTATCTAAAGTCAAATTCCTTTTGAAATCTTAAAATTTTTAAGAAAGAGAATTCGATTGGCCATGATCAATTTCAGGGACGACAACTCCGAGAGCGTACTGCAGATTATTAACAAGGGCCAGGGCATCGAAATGGCAGCCGGACAGATCTATCCATCGAGCGTGAAAAAGTACTTCATGAATCACACTTTAGATACTTCATATTCTAGCAAGAATTTAAAATCGCAGCTGAATCCTAGATTGGATCGTGAACTAATGCAGCAGAGGATAGAGAGAAAGACTCCATATGAACTCAAGGTACAAAAGAGCTTATCGGAGGAATGCGAAGATTTGGGAGTTGACGAACCTAGCACTAGTGAGCTATTTCCCGAAGCAGATCTGTTATTCGATACGAATCATTCTCCATCGTTCGATCATTCCTCGCAGGATGCATCCTGCAGTCAGCCTCTGGGCATGAAACCATACAACAGCTCATATTTTCGGTCTCTGGACTCATCTAGCGGCAGTAGGGACGCCAGTCCAACAAACGATTTCAAGATGAATGAACGCAAAAGAAACGTGAGTCAACGCGCGAGAGCCTTAAATTCATCAAAGAGAGGAAAGCGAGAGAAGGAGGATCTGCACTTGGACATTTCAGCGAAACATATGCGATTGACCTTGGACAATCTAAGCCAGGATGAAGCATCGAACAGCAACTCAGATATTTCTAGGCTATCACCCGCGAACCTTGGCTCTTTGGAAAACGATTCGTCAAAAGATATGAGTCATCGCGTAAAATTGACCTCGAGGATCGGCTCGAAAGAAGGAACACCCAGCAGTGTGTCCAGCATACCATCTAACATGAAATTGGACATCGACTTGGATTCGGAATCGTTGCCGCCCAGCGTTAATGTTAACAACACTTCGGTAGTAAGTTCGGGCGACGAAAGTTTGACTCTCTTGAGCAGTAATACTGCGGACCATCATACCATACCGTCGCCATTGTCACCCTTGGTTGCGGCCGGGCCGCTGCTGTCCACGCACAATAAGTACACATATGCCAACAAAAAGCGCATATCATCGTCCAAGATGCGTATGGACTACATGGCATGGGAGAGCCCAATGTCCGAGCGCACAAGATCCAGCAGCGACGATGAGGACTCCAGTATCAGCGAGTCTATCAGTAGCCAATTGGAAGACAACATCACGTTAAGCAATGGTCTGGAGGATAGTGTACAAACGTTAAAACCTTTATCGTCTGATCGGCATTGCACCTACATAAAGAAAAAGGACAAACTGCAGGTGAATGCTGCAAGAGTAATCTTGAATCGCGCCGATCATAAATCGATGACAGCAGCAGCGACGACGCTTCCCAAACGAATTCCCAAGGTTGAATCGATAGGAATGACAGAATCAATGGTAATATCAAGTGACAAGGCATCAGAAGCATCGGAGGACGAAGCGAGTAATATTGTGATGATGGAGCCGACAGATTGCCGCGCCAGAAGGTCCAGCTTGCGTTGTCACGTAAAGAAGAATTGCGCGTGCTGCAACGGTTCACCGGAACGACCAAAAAAGAAGACGACGGCAACAACGATCAAATCGACGGATCACAAACTGAAGAAGCGGTTGCCATCAAAGCAGCCCGGCAAGAAGAGGTAGTCCTAGCGATCGAACGCTCGCGCGAGCATCGCAACGTGTTGTTATATCATTAGCATGTCGTCGTCGTCGTCGGTGGTTTACGATGCGACGACGATGCGGGCGTTTTAGCGCGATTGAAACCGGGCCGGGAATTTGACACTTTTCGCTAAAAAAAAAAAAAAAACATGATTCGGACAGCGAACAATTTTATTCGCGGATCAAAAGATCTGTAGCGATGGCATTGTAAATATTATCAAAAACGCGCTTAGACGCAAGTTCCGTGAATCTATCACACTTATAATATTTGGAACATTCGGCGGCTGCACTAATACCTACAGAAGGCAAGCAGATGGGCTTAAGTGCGAGTAAAAGAAATATTCTCCATGAGTTTAAATTAACAGTGGATCTACTTCACGTCGATATGCGTGCTATATGCATGCATATTAATATATGTATGAATGAATGCGTGAAAGGAGAGAGAAAGAGAGTGAGAGAAAGGACGGAAGTATAATAGACATACGATTTACTACTAAATAGTTCTCGTCGATAACAGTAGATCCCTCTACCATTAGGTGTTAATTACGATATTAGATTGTAAGGTACAGATCATTTATGTATGACAGACTTAGATTTTAAATCGTTAAGGACCGTTTTAGCGATGCAATCTAGTCAAGTCGTTTTTGTGGCAAGGAATAAGCGAAGAGTGAACAAAGCGTTAAGGTAAAAAGAGCAAGCAAAACCATAACGATCGTTAATTGATCCCTCGCAGAATAAAGAGAGAGAGCCTGAATTTATATAATTCAATTTACAGTATGTCTATCATGGCAAAGCTATTCCACGTTGTAACATGGTGTGGTCAGACTGAATAGACAAATAATAATAGAGTTCTCTTTCTGACAAAAATATTAGGATATAGTAACAAGGACATGCTCTCCTTGAGGGTCGCATCCGTCTTTGCCTTTCGTGTAATGCTTTTATCTATATCTGTATAATTCTAACTTTATATAGAAAAAAAATTGCCGCTGTAAATTCTCGGCACTCTGCTCTTAGACGACCCACGAAAAATGTGGAATTATTTGGATAAAGTCGATAATGCCTGATTCAAGCGTGCGAGACGTATGAAGTGGGGGATTAGAAAAAAGAAAGAAAAAAGATGTAGAGTGGCAATAACATATTCTACGGATCATTCTAACAGTTGTCTGTTGTACGGCCCGACCATACCTTGTCATGGTGCATGTAAAAATCCACGATTGTACATTGCGTAGATAATTCATTAAAAAGGTATAATATTATATATATATCGCTGCACTTTAGTACAAAAACGCTTCACTTTGTTTCAGATGAGAATGATAGATTTATTTATATCGTATCTCCGTGTGCTACCGTGAAACGTGTGAATGCCTGCAAATTTTACTATGGACTTACTCTAAAAACTTGTAACTTGTAAAAGCTCGTGAGAACGGAATAGGCTACATGGGAGTATAAGTTTATCTAACATTTCGTTATTGATAATTATAATTAATGAAAACGTACGTCGGGCGCTGATATCCATTCCAAAAATTCTTATCCCGGCGCGCGATATATATGTATAAATATGTAGAGAACTTTGTCGAGTTTGTTCTTTCTCTCTTTTTCTGTTCTCTTTCGATGTTGCAAGAAAAAGAATATCGTAGCTTCAAGTAATCGAGGTGTAACTGTTCCTGTGAATAGTGTCTCATTACGTGATATGAACCAAAGTGAAGGCTCTGTCGAGAAGGCGTTGAGGGAAACGCGTAATGAATCAATGTGGAAAGCGAGCAGTAGTATACGTGTAGAATATGTAAATTGTATATAATTAAATCAATCTAACCACACATTCTGTAGACCTTTTTTGTTTTCTCTTTTTTATTTCCGTAGAATGAATTTTATTTCCATATAATTTAATTATATATTTGTTTTAATAATTGTTAATATTATGTTTAGAAAAGAATTAAGAATATAATATTTGTTGGATATAATAATATATTATTATCATCACATTATACTCTCTTTCTCGAATACAGAGATTATTTATAATTATGGTTAACTAAACAGAGATCAACGAGGAAACTTTTCTATTTTCCAAATTTAGTGTAATTTTTAATTTCGCAAATATTAAAAAATTATGAAAAAGTTATTTTATTTTTATATATAAAATACAAGAATATTTTTTAACAGAACTGTGTCGAAATAATTGTTAAAAGAGCGCTGCAATCTTTCTAGTTAATTTTGATGTGAATCATGTTATATATGAAAAGTTTAAATAAGAAGACGGACAGTGTTAATTTTTCTGTTGTTGCGTTTCTTTCTGATTTACATATTCTACACGTAAATAGAGATGCTAGCAAAAAATGAAATGATTGATATCTTTATCTCTACGAGAATTACATAAATATAATCGTTTCTCGTTATAAATATAACTATATTCGCGAAATACGTTCCTTCGGTTTCCTCATTCAGTTAAAGGACGAACAAGATACCTACCTCGTGCGCTTCATCTCTTCCTAGTTTATCTCGATTACCATAGCTCTGGAGCATGGAAATTCGAATATTCATGTATGTAATTGTATCGTACGCGTTCGTGTTTCTTACACAGTAGAAAATTCTATGATCTCGCGGCGTAAAAACGTGAATCGCATTTTCCGAGAAGAAGTACGCCGACGCTTGTTCTTTTTCTTCCTTTTTTTCGTAATCGCAGTCACATTCAATTCAAATTATTTTATTTTAAATATTTAGATCACTAAAAATATATTTTGGGATTTAGTTATGGGAAGAAATATTCTGTAACAGTGAGGAAATATATGTAAATAAATTTATGTTTTAAGTAATATTTATGTTAACTCGCCACTCTTGACTGTAGAAATGATTAAAAGGCGGAAATCTATTACAATATTTACATTAATGCAATTTTATTATATATAGCGTGGCCTAGATCACACACATACTTTTCTTCTGAAGAGTTTTTTCTTTGATTTAATTTTATTAGAAAATTTAATTTTATTAGAAAATTACAAAGAGAAAAAGATTACACTTTTATTTATGAGATCAATTATTTTTTTTCCATATTAAAGTATTTATTTTCGTATTGAAGTCAAATTTTATGTAATCGAGGCGATCTACAGAAATGAGGGTTTACTTTTTAATTGAAAGAGAGTAAATCTGAAAGCTTTATTTATAGATCAAATTAATTGATTTATAAAAAGGAACTTTTTTTTTGATAGATCGTTTCTTTCGTTTTTTACATTCACGACGATTTTCAGGATTTTCTTTCGCAGCTCTCTCGATGTTTCTTCATTTCCGCGCGAGAGAAGCGTATCACAAAGAAAGAGAGGATCGCGTTTCCACTCGAGCCACTTGTATAAAGCGAAGACAAGTTCAATATATTTATTCCCGCGATAAAAGTAAGAAAACGAGCTCTATCTTCCTGTATATTAGAGAGAGAAAAAGAAAAGAAAGAAGGTGAGAAAGAAGGGAGAAAAATAACGAAGAGATGTGTGAGTGACATGTCTTCGCGTGTATAAAATTCCGAGCGAATGTCTCGCATCAAATAGAGATGCGTATTTTTTGAAAGGGGACGGGTCATTGGGAGATAGCTTCTAGCTCATGCACGTGTACTACTCGGATGCGCGTGTATTACTCGATTCATCAGTGATAGTCGGGCCTTTCGCCACCCAATTTAGTCGTACCAATCGCATTTATCATAGAGGGGTGCGTAGTCTTCATCGTTAAGGCAAATCCGAGGCGCGGACTTAAAGGAAGGAGCAGGAAAGAGAGAGAGAAAAGAGGAGTGCGTTTGAGGGCGAGGATCGGAGTCGGTGTAATTTCGGCGAGCTTGATTTCCGATGCTTTTCGATGCTTTCCGATGCTGTGTACGCGGATTGTCGGTTTTCATGATGATCGTCATCGGTAAGAACAGATCGAAGATCAGATCTCATTGAGATTCCACATCGGTTTCAGGGCTTAGTTTGCGGATCAAGGCAAGATTTCCCAAAGCTAGCTTCTTCAGGTACTTAAAGAAGTAGGAAAAGAGGAAAGAAGAAAGGGAAAGAGAAGAAGGAAAAAAAATAATGATAAAATAAAACAACCCGCTTTACACTGGCCGTCAGGCGATAACTTAAGAGTTTTTGTATCGTATGTTTGTTAAGACTACTGTTTTTTGTCA
>Ga0157364_1000492_pt1 | contig 27298 bp, 12 predicted proteins | sample AttsexASBM2_FD_111476 | JGI IMG/M metagenome (GOLD analysis project Ga0157364, IMG submission 111476) | Fungus gardens microbial communities from leaf cutter ant in Ribeirão Preto, State of São Paulo, Brazil - Atta sexdens ASBM2 | ecosystem: Host-associated > Fungi > Mycelium > Unclassified ... | reverse complement strand
TTATTATTGTATCACAAAAAAAAGTATTAGTTAACATATAAATTCAAATACTTTAATTAAATTACAAAATCAAATAAGTATTCGCTGTATATTCAGATTATGTAAATTTATTTCCATCTATCTGATAAGTGATAACGCAACTATATTCGGTATTTCAAAGCACGAAAATGACTAATTTAAATGTATACTGTATTAAAGATTTGTAAAAAGATATTTATATTAAAATTAAAAATATTGCACAGCGACATACGTAAAAAATACTTTTTTTTATTTCTTTCTTTTGATGATTCTACGTTATTCGAATATGATTTTATTCTATGAAATAAAAGCGAGAAGAATACATGTTCTAGGATATTACATATCGCTGATAATCCCACTCAGTTTGCGTCGCGATAAGATTATCTATTTTTAGATATTCTTTAAAATTTGTTGTTAAAAAAGATCATTTATTCTAGAATTATTTTATCCTTCGTCATTTCCTTTCAAGTATGAAATTTTTTTTTAATAAAAATTTCTATTAGAATGTTAAAATAAAAAATTACATACAATTGACGACAGAGTAAATATATATGAACTATAAAAATATTTGTCTTACCCCATAGCGAAGTAAGCAATTTCGCCTGTGTGAGCACCAAATATAGCCCGTAAAGACATCCGCCGTGTATGAAAAGTTGCGCGCTAAGATCCAGCCACTTTATCCTCGGTACGTATTTAATCTCAGTCAACTCATCGTTTTGAGTCGTTGCTGTATGATTTTTCGCCGGCTCATCGTTCGCCAACCGATTCCTCTTTAGCGTTATGTTACAATCTGTTTCTGCCTTGGGACATATTGCTGTCATTATCTTTTCCTCATACGACGACATTCTCAAGGACGTATTCTATTTGAATGCCTTGCAATTTAGAAACATCCAGAGATCACCGTTGATCCTTCGGCACACGAATCGATTCAATTGCTATTCTGCATTGCAAGTAATTTTTACGAGATTCACCAATACTCGTGGATTCGATTTATTGTTGTACACAGTACATGCAAACCTAAACATAACAAATCAAAATTTTAGATTGCTTCATGCTGCAAAACAATTTCCTTCAGATCTAAAACGTGAACAAGATTACGTGTCACTTAATATATTTTTTTAAATAACATTCCATAAAGCACTTTCAAATTTATTTAAAAGATCAACCTCAGGATTTTTAGGATTTTCAGGATTTTTGTTTATACTTCTTTCTTTTGACGATTTTATGTTATTCGAATACGATTTTATTCTATGAAATAAAAGCAAGAAGAATACATGTTCTAGGAAATTACATATTGATCGCTGATAATCCCACTCAGTTTGCGTCGCGATAAGATTATCTATTTTTAGATATTCTTAAAAATTTATAATTAAAAAAGATCATTTATTCTAGAATTATTTTATCCTTCGTCATATGAAATTGTTAACTTCATTAAATAATGCATTCACACTGCATGCTAGTGCACATTGGTATTCCATAACCATTAATTTTCAATTACTGATTTTGAAATTGAATTATCTTAAGATCACAGAACATCTGGTATACTACAGTATCATTCTGTCCAAATTGTAATCAATCAGAAGAAAATCGATAAATATATCTTTAAATGTGCATGAATTTATGTGAATTACGGCAAGGTTACATCTCGTTAACATGTTACGTAAATCTCAGTCTAGCATAACCGCGGAAACATTATCCACGCTAATTTAACAATGACAGGTGCAATCTGCAAAAATATTCTCGATCTAATATATGCCGAGCATTGTAAGATGTTAGCACTTACGAATTAACGATTTTATGATTAATATATTAGCAGCATAAGTTACGTTTTATTAAACGAAAATATTAAAAATAGATACAAAAATAAATATTTCTCATAACTATTTAAAATTATTCAGATATTGAAAAAGTATTTAATTATATTTTGTAAAACAAAATTATTTTATAACAAAGTAACCGTGAAAAAAGATAAAACTTCTAATAAAAATAAGAATTCGAAACATTCTTGGCATGCTAATTTATAAGAGATGATAACAGTGCAGTAAAACACTTGTCATCAATGCTCGAAACGTAGTAAAGTTTTAAGAGGTTAGAATTTTTACACACTTCATAAACCAAACATATAGTTTTTAAATTGTGCATAATTTTTAATAAAATTATTTTTGTCCTATTTTTTATACGTTATTTCTGATAAAATCTTTAAAAGTTTATACAATGTTTTTCTTATGTACCTTTAATTTACAATTAACTGCAGTGAGCATTTTACTAGAGTGTCCTTCCGTGCATGAAAATCGTCCCTTTACCATATAAATAATTATAATTTCTAATTGTACATTACAAATATAGCATATAACAAATGTACGTAATTAACAATATTCGTATTATACTCATAACTACAATATCTTTCAAGAAAAAAGATATAAAAAGACATTTCGTCTTACATTAGACAGAGTTTACTATTGCATTAGTCAGTTCTAAATAAAAAATAATATTATCACTTATTTAAAATAATATAATTATGATTTATTATAGTTATATTACATAATAGTAATATATTGCTACTTTATTATTATATTATTAGGAGTAGACTATGTCTAATAATTTATTAAAACTCACAAGATATCAGACTTTTTCTAATATTATCAAGACATACCAGGAATACGCACAAATAATACGCACAACATTTTTCGGTATTTTGGTAAAATATATATTGATAATTCGTTACTTTGAACACCAATGTCAAACTTCGAGGATAACAAGAGAACTGACTGATCGATCGACAAGCTCCAACTCGAAAACAATTAAGCTGCGTTCGTACACACCGAAGGTTTGTCGCGTTACATGCTTTCTCTAATGTTCTTCTGCTATAGCTCTACTCACTTCAACGAAAGTAAATGCTATGGTAGGAGCATTTTAGAACATGTTAGAGCATGCGACGTGAATAAACCTCGAGTGCCTCCAAATATTATTCCTTATTTGTTTTTGTTATTTACCGAAAATTAAATAAGGATGAATACTGAAATCACTCGGTGTGCATTCCCTAACGCAACCCTAGTTTCTCGTATCGAAACAGCTGATCACAAAAAGATTTCGACATTTTTTTCGATGGGTTTCAGAATGCCCTTCACTGAGCAATTGATTTTTACTTATGAATCCATAAGTAAGAATCAACCTGCTCAGCGAGCAAACTGCTCATTCTGAAAAACATTAAAAGAAAAGTTATAACCTTTTAGTTGATGAGTATATGTATGCATTATGTAATAACTTTATGCATATGTATTTAACTTTATGTATATGTATTTTTTTACATTATAACGTTAGATTATTTTATTACATTATTATGTATATATATAAACGTATGTATACAGTTTTATCATCTAAAATTAGACATAATATTGAATATATAATATGTTGCAGCCCTAAATATATATTCTTCTAGCTACTTTAATAAATAAGTAATATGTATATTCTTCTAGCTACTTTAATAAATAAGTAATATGTATATTCTTCTAGCTTTACTTTAATAATAAAGCTAAATAATTAAAACAAAAACATAGATATTGTAAAACTTATTGTAAATATTAATTATATAAAAATTATATCAAAGTCTTATATAATGTTCATGATTTTCTTTGACAAAAATTAGAATAATTTTTGCATGATAATGAAAAATTCTATTCAGTGAAAAATTCTAAAAATTATTTTTCAATTGATATGCGATCTGAAATTGTACTTTACAAACATTTAAAAGAGAAAGTACTTTTTTTTTCGCAAGTTTCTCGTCTCCTCTTTTAATACTTTTCTTCGATGACTCGAAATTTGATCGATCAGTAATCCTGATTATTGGAGAACGCTCATTGTCATCTCATAGCATCACTGATTCTCAATCATATATATAAGGATATTTCGACGTTATGACCATTATATGACATGACTTTAATTAAACTTATCCTTCAAAGAACAACAAGATTAAGCAAAACATTGTAAATGTATAATATAAATATGGTAGAATGCACCAAGGATTGGTCAAAATTAGATGTTTCGAATAATATAATATTCTTGGATTCATGAATTTAATTTATCTCTCCGATGTGATTGTGCGCTGAAATGTTCGGGCATTTAAACATAATCAATCTGAGATAATAATCGCGAACCGAAACATTCGGTCATTCGCGTATAATTCCTCCAGTCTGAACGTTTCGGCGCACAGTCGGAAATAAATTAAATTCATAAATCCAAAAATATTATATTATTCGAAATATCTAACTTTGACCGATCCTTGGCGCTCTTTACCATATTTATGCTAAAATACTGTAAAGTTTTACAATGAAACGTCTCATAATAGACAATTAACTATATTAGCGCATTTTATTTCGCGCATCATGGTACAATTTATTAAACATTAATATGCTATCAATATCAGCGAATATTTAATTTACAAGAATGTTTAATTTACAAATCAAATTATATTAACTTATTTAATTTATTACACTATCCATATCCATATCAACTTATTTTCAAAAAATTTAAAGCCGGCAGTAAATAATTAATTAATTTATTAGATAAATCGAATATAGACCAATGCTTATGTAACTTGAATTTATAATAAGTTTAAGTAGGCTCTCGATAAAGTCTTGAATAGAAACAAATGATGTTAAAGCCATTGAAAGAGGTCATTGAAAATTCCTTAATATCCGTCTCGTCGGTTCCATTTACTCAAGCTATTTTTCATCAAACTAATGATATTTACTTTAGGATAAGTCAGTACGAAGTGAAAGCGAAAAGCTTCAAGATTCTTTTTGATTAAATGTAAATTAAATTTATAGAGTATAGTACATTGGTACTAATATACAATAATATTAGATAAAAATTACATGATAAAAATTGAAATGATTTTTTTCTGTATACTTTTATTTTCCTGTATCTATTTCATAAATAATATTTGATGTTTTGAAATTAAATAATAATTAAATACTAATATACTAATTCTGATTCTAGTTCGTGTTTTAAAAATCCATAATTATTAGAAAATTAAGATTTTTTTATTTACATCTTTGAAACTTCATTTTCTTAATTATGCTTCTTAAATTATTTATGCTTTACATTTTATATCTAAGTTGGTTTATTAAAAAAATATTGTATAACTGTATAATAAAATATTGTACAGTTAAATAATTATAAAATATTTTGTACTAATGCCATTGTCAACAAATTATACTTATATAAAATTAAATTAATTATTAGTTAATAACAATAAATTTTCTTAAATTTAAATTGATTTCTTCTTCATTATTTTATAAAAGCCAAGTATTTATTCTCTTAAAGAAGAAAACACTGTCTTGAATTCAGGTTCATAAATCGATTTAATTATGTTGGCGGATGTGTTCACGGAATTGGTCTCATTTTATGAGATAATCCCATTCTGAATCTAAAAATCCACAATTCATAACATAATAATTTACATAATAATACTTACATAATAACTTACATAAATCATTTTTTTATGTTCTTAATTTTTATATTTTATTATATATTTTTATTTTATTGTATTTATTGTTTTTTATATATCTTCGTATTTTTAAAAAATCATTAAACGTATACATTATATTTATTATATAGAACTCTATTTATTGATTTGTACCATGTTCCTTTTGATATGTGTAGACTAATACTAGATAATTTATTTTATATAATTTATTTTATATAAACATAGAAATCAGTTTTAGAAAAATAGACTAGCAAACATAAACATTTACGATATACCTTGTATATCTAACATTTCTGTTTAAAATTTTTTCTCGGTACTTGCGTTTAATTATCGAAAATAAAAAATAATATTAAATCGAAATAAAAAAACAATACAAGCCAATGTAAATCGACATTAAATGATAGTGTGTGAAACTTGTGGATATCATTGACAATAATTAACAATAAAAAGCGATATAGTATTTTCAATAAATAATTTTACATAGTTTTGCATCTAGCAATCATGAGAATATCAGATATGTATTTAATGCAATTTTGCAAAAATTTTAGAATAAAAAAGCATAGATTATTTATTATACATTCATGCGGCGTTCGAGTAAGACAATTGGAATAAAATATATAGAAACATTCCCTATTTTTACGGTCTTCTGATGATATAATACGTTATAAAATATAATTATTATCCTAACGGAAACGGTAGGTTTTATTCCAAGTTGTTTAAAGTCTAAGTGATAAGATAGAATAAAATTTGCTTTTATTCCATTTTGTTTGTGAATTCTTAAATTTAAACGGTTGTTTTTTTTTCGAGTCTTTATAGTCTGCAAATTAGATTATTGCTGAGGTCCAGTAAATTTTTTTATTGTTTCGAAATATACAAAGATTTGAAGAAAAATCTTGCATATTTGTGAAAACTTTAACGACAAGTGTTTACTATAATAAAAGCCGAATTGTATATTATTATTATATTATTATTATTATATTATATTATATTATTATTATAATTGTTTATTATTATTATTATTATTATTATTATTATTTTACAAATTTAAATGTAAGTAAGAAAAACGTTAAAAAAACTGTGATATGGATTAAAAATTCACAATTTACATTAAATGAAAGAAGTTTTTTTTAGGTATAATATTTAGAGCATGTATTTTAGAAAAAAAATAGTACAATATTAAAAAGTTGAATTGAACACCTGAAAATGAAGATTTTCGCAAAATAAAAATTAAGTAAAAATTTTAGTCAACTTTTTTCGCAAAACAAAATAATAAAGTCATTTTTATAATTATTAAATTCCTTTTATTTTAACCAAAATAAGTAAAATTAATTTCAAAATAAAGATATTATATAACCTATAAAAAAATATGTAATATTAAAATGAACATCATTTTCTCTAATTTAACAAGTCTTTCTAGAAGAGTTTTTTCTTTAATTTTGAGTATTTCATAAATTTTATATGTCTAATATGTCTTCATAAATTACATAATATATCTTCATAAAAATGTTGATTTACAATTACACATCAAGGAAGAAATGATATAAAAACTTTAAAAAATCTATTTTAAAACTAAAATTTTTACACACTTATTAAAATTAGCATCAAAAAGATGTAAAACATGAAAAAGAATCCAAATTTATTTTACGCGATATGCAACATGTGTCGCTGAGGGCACAGATTCGACTTCTATTCGTCCTTGTAATAAAACAAACAATTAGATCTGGCGTCTTTGTACATACACAATCTCAATATTATCAAGCTTTTAGGAGGCGATTAAGGTTAATTCAGGTTAATTGTTTACTTTGTATTTTTTTATCGATAAGCATTCGTTTTACATCTTGTAATCTCTTATGATCGTGCAATATTAACGCTCAAGATTGCATATGCAATGTATAATATGTATACATCGTAAAAAAATAAATGCATAAAAAAGAGCTATAAATGCTAAATAAAAAATATTACGTGTATTTGTGATTACGAATTTTCCTAACCATAAGTTACTATGAAATATTAGACTTTTGTATATAGAAAATATAATTCCGTAAAAATTCTTTAATGGTGTAAGATATATATTTCAAACATTTTTACTTCAAACTGAAAGTTGAGATTATATTTTTGTTATATACAATTGATGTTACAATTGACGTTACAATTATTTATTGTATCTTTATAAATCTAAAACGCGATTAATTTAGCGTAATGTTAAATAAAACTTGTTACTTGATTTACAAAAAATTGATCTATCAAATTCAGGAAAGAATTATATGTATTTGTTCCTTGACATAATTGTGCAAACAAAATGTTACTACATACGATATATTTTCTCATTCGCATACATGTCGGTTTCAAATATCGCACTTTCAATCTTTGACAATAATGAACCTACATACATACATTCATCTGATGTATTTGTCACAATGTGCACTTCATTTTCTAGTGTTGACCTTTCTTTGTTGTAATCAGATTATTTAATTATTGTGAAATACTTCTTATAATATCTCGGATCACAAATTTACTCGAATATCAGTCTTATAAAATATCAATTTTAATTATTTGAAAAAATTATTTATATATTTTAATAATCAAAAAAACATTGAAAGTATTTATGCATTATTTGTTTACAATTTTATCGTCATTAAAAATTAAATTATGTATATATCGTTATTTACTATTTCTTTAATAAAAATATCGTAATCTATGTTATAAGGAAAATAACATTAGTAACATCGAAAAAATATGCATTTGTGCTGCACACCCGTTATATCGTTGAAAATGAGAGAGCTGCGCCGTCAGTGGCGCCATGGATCCTAAGTATAGAAGATTGATTTGAAGTTCTTTCATTAATGGTGATAGAAGTTGTTCACGTTCTATCATCACAATCATTTTCTAGAATTGTATCCTTCTTAATAGATAGCAGTAAATTATCTTGATGAAATATTTGTAAATTATAAAAAACAATTTTTAGAACTTTTTATTAAGACACACACATTGTAGAAATTTGTTATAATTTAATACAAAAAGATTATTCTGTTTTTAAACTTACGAGCACTATCACTGATTTTGCCACGCCTTATGCACAATTTAGTCAATAATCATTTGTCTATTTTCGATAAGCTCCATGGATTTCGTAATATTATTTTTCGCATCAATCAAATAAAAATGATAATTAAGCATATATATATATATATATTGCTCATACTTGTTTGTAAAATATTTAATAACCAATTTTTGCACACTCTTTATTGTAAAATCATAATCATTTTTTAGATATAATCTGCTCAATTTATCTACAAATATATTATTAAATAATAACGAAAAGGTTTATAGTGATACAAATTAATTGCGTAAGTATCGATCTTTGTATCTCATGAATTGATTGTAGAATGAATCATTACGCAAATTGAAAACATTATAATCGACATGACTGACTTTATTGCCGCTAAAGACGGCAGCAACTAACGTACCACGTGATTATGATTCGATCTTAACTTCTTGTAAAAAACCCCCCCACGTATTGCAGAGGAATAATAATCGCACTATTATTGCTCTAAATTACATAAACATTTTTTATTGCAATTTAATACTCGTAATTTCTCTCAAGTAAAGTGAGAATTGCATCAAGGAAGTCTTATTTTTCGATTTCTTATTACTTGACATGCGTACGAGATGAAGCATGTATTTTTTTATAATTTAATGATCTATAAATACTGCGATAGTGAACGAGAGTTCTTTCCCGTTCTCGTCTAAGAAATTGTAATAATGTAGATTCATTCTAAGTTCAATAATTTCATTAGAAATCCGATAAAAGAAATGATATAGGATATGCACAAGATGCATATCAACAAATTTATCTTCGATATCTCGTATCTTGTAATCGCGTTATCTTAGTGACCGTAACTTTGATTGATTTATTGCACAATTTTGATCGGAATAATATATCATTGAAATAATATCAAAATTTATTTATATATGTAAAAGGAACCGGAATCGGTTGTTTTTGATTAGTAATTTTTAGAAAAAAAGTGACCTGATTTTGAAATATTGTATACATTATAATAATACTTACATCCTTTAAGTACAAAAAAATATTATTCTTGAATTCGTTATCATACAAATAAATTACTTAATTGTAGTATTAATACAAATTATGTATTAATAAACATTGTTAATCATAAACTCCGTAATTTCTTTTTGTACTGTAATTTCTAGATAAAAAATGAAAAAACATATATCTATATAAAATATAATATATTTGTAAATATATATATTCTCTAAAAATATGTCGATCTATAGGTATTCAAATCAATTGTCACTTGACTCCGTCTTATTTTGCTTAATCTATTACGTATAGCCAATTTTAGTAAAAAAGATTGTATTCACAAACTTTATTAAGATAATAATAATTAATTAGTCGTAGCAAAAATTTTCTAAGACATGTCATTTTCTATGAATATAATAGGAATATAGTGATAAATAATCAGTCAAAGACTTGTCAGACAATGATAAAAAAAATTTACTCACCAACTTCATTTTTTTCAAAGTTATAAATAATATATACAATGCTTTTGATGCAAATCATTTTACACAACAAACTAATATTATATCAGCAATCTGCAGTAAAAAAAAAGAGATTTTTCTACCATATACTGAGTTATATTTTAATTGAGTTATAAGCATTTTGACAATCAATAAATTGGTTCTGGTCTCCTTTAACAAATTAAAAATGTTGAACAACTTTCATAATTGATTCCGCACGGTAGGAGTTAATTTAATGCATTGCGTGAGAGTAGAAATTACTGAAGTAACAAGAATTAATTAAGTGTAATTACATAGAGCTACAAGCTAAACTCTGATCAGTCTCTTAAATTTAAGAATGATTAAGAAATTATCAGCAAATTAGAATTATCGATGAATAAATGTGATAAATATAGCGCATAATTATTATCTTTTTTAAAAATTTGCTGTTTAATATTACAAAATCTTTGTTGAAATGTTTCTGAATTTCTGTACTATTGAGTTGTCCGGAAAGTTCGTGCCGCAAAAGATTTAAATTTAATAAATGAAATTAAAAATTTAAATCTTCTGTGTTTCAATTACCCTTCAAAATCGGCACGAACTTTCCGGACAATCCAATATAATATAAATATATAATATGTGCATATGAAAATAGATAATTTTTTGTTAAATTATATTCACATATTATTATATTATTTTGAAATTGTAGAAAACAAAATGAAAATATTTTTCGTTTCAACATATCTTAAATTGTTTTAATAGTTTCAGAATAATTCAGATATAAGAAAGGTATTTAAAAAATTTTTTTTACCAAGACTGAAGTTTCACATCAATTAAATTACAAATTAATTGATGTTATAAATTAAATGCGCAATCAATTAAAGTCAATAATTATAAATAACGATTGGTGTCAATGCAGGTGATAGAAATAATTTGATTAATTGCTATCTGATAAAAGTAAACATAGCCAAGAATGAAGCCAAAATGAAGAAAGAATAATCGTGTAAATGTATTATTTTGCGATTCATTTTAATGAAGAATGTAAAATAATTACAATTTTGTAAAGCGAGACAATTGACTGCGTATCGATTATTAAGGTGACTCTACACATCAGTAATTCTGATAGGTAATTTTAAATTAATAATACTAACAGTATGCATCAATATTATGAACATTTTTACAATCTTATATGATCAATATTATTGATAATATATTTTAGTTTTTTTACATATAATACATTATCTATTGTGCTGTGACATGGATCCTAATAAAGCGACAGAATCAAGCTCGAGAAATCAAAATCTAGATCACTGTCTATACATCAATCTGTTAATATTAACATTCGATCAGTATTTGTTAATAGTATTATTAATTACCTAAAGCCACCTTTAAAGTCGATAAACAATAATTGATTAAAACATTCAAATCAATTTTGCAATGTGCTTTAAATTTTTTTTTATCAACTTCAACATAAAAAGTCATTAAATTATAAGATCAACAATGTGTATATCTAGTATTATATTCTTATCAGGAGATTTATAATAAAATTGTGAATATATACGAGAAAACATCTTCTTTTTCTAATATATACAAGCATAAAAATAGTATTAAGTATTAATATATACAAGTATAAAAATAGTATATTTAGTATATTGTAATACATGCCAATTATATTGTATTACAAAGTCTTTTAATATGTAAATAACTGAATTCTGATGCGAGAAAAGGTAATTAAGTGCACGTATATTAATGTTTCCGTGGCGAAGTGCATTAAAGCAAAATTTATGAGTTATCATGGAATTATGGAGAATTTTATCGTGCTATGAATATATGTAAAAAATATTGCTGCAAAACATTACCACTATTGTGACAATCGGCAATTCGTTCTGCAATTCACTAGGCGACTTAATTCATCTATGTCTATAAAGAGTACTTTAACAGCGTTATTATGTCATTCTATTTTTATTGTTCATTAAACATCAACCTAAAACAAACATAAATCAACATAAAGTAAAGAATAAAATGATGTAATAGCGCTCAAAACACATACCCCGAACGAAGTCTATGCCCAACTGTGTTTAATCGGAATTTATAGTTCACGGACGAATCGTTCTTCATCCTGCCACTCCTCGTTACCGAGAATTTTCTACTGTCTCAAACAGCCAACGATAGCATAAAATAATATAGAAGAGAACGATCGTATCATTAAAACCCAAAGTAAATACAATTCGAAATTGTAATATTGTCGATTATTAAAAAATCAATGATATAAGGATATTCCCTCCCATACTAATCAAGATTATCTCTATTACTTTTTTAAATTAGTCAATTTTCAATATATAACACATATTTTCAAATTGATTGTATTGAACAATATAATTTTTTCGATATCTTGCATGGCGGTTTATAACATACGAGACGTATCAAAAAAGATTCAAGATTGTATTTATGAAACATACTTGTATAAATCGAATCCTATAATAATATTTATTATAGATATTAATATTAATAGAATAATATTTAAAATAATATATATATATATATATATATATAAAATTCAATTCTAAAATTCTTCTGTCTTTATTAAAATAATTTACTGAGGGATAAGGAACATACAATCTATCTCGCTAAAAGATAATGACTAAAGTGGTAGAAATATTTTTTAAACTACAACAGAATTTGCGTAAATCGCATATTCTAATCCACGACAACAAACAAATATCATTGCTAGGGTTCGAGGGTTAACAATAGTGCAATGCAACATGCAGGTTTAGGAGGAAGTGCGCATTCATGCCGTGAATCGCATTCTAATCCACGCCCAGATTACGTATGTGTTACACACATTACGTGACCAGAGAGTACCTGTCACGGTTAAAAAAGACCTTAAAGCCGACTTCAATAACAAATCATATGAGAGGTATACAATATGACGATATATATTTAGTATGAAATTAACAAAAATCTTAGCTTTTATCGCTTTAATACGCTAAAAAGTTAAATATAGAATAAAATAACAAGTTTTCTTTATCTATTCTTTCTTAATAAATCATAATGTATACGCGTATATCCGCGTTATCGTTACATATGTAAGCAAATCTTTTGCAAATGATAATTAAATAATTTATAGATAAAATACTAAAAAGTTACGAATAAAATAACAAGTTTCCTTATCTTTCTTAATAAATCATAGCTTATACGTCTATTGTCCGCATTATCGTTATACATATGTAAACAAATCTCCTTTACAAATGATAATTAAATAATTTGTCAACAAATTGATAACCAGTAATTAGATTTTTTTATTTTTTGAATTGACTTTCTATTACAAAGTTATATTTTGATTAATTCTGCTTAATTTAATGACATAAGTAATAAATTTATGATATCAGTACATAGAGAGAAACTTTCGTAAACATTACACTGATATATAATTGCAATTATCAAATATGCTCTATTTACTTTTCGTTGAAGTCGATTATAAATCACGATATCATCCTGATACGACAATACATCAAAACTGAAGTAAATTAGTTCGAGTACAGATCATAACGAAAATTTAGATACGTTTTATTTCTGAGCTTCTTGATCATTGATAGTAAAAGTAATTTTCATATTAAAATTAATAAATGTAAAAGTAAAAAAAAGTAGATAAAAGAAATCACCATAATAAAAAAATCATTAATTAAACAACATAAAAAACTTCATTAATTAACTAATTACATAATTATTTAACTATTAATATTTAAATTAAATTTATATTAATTTAAATTATTTAACTATTAATATCTCATAATTTATTTTAACCTTTATATTATAAAAAAATGAAAAGATGATGATTAAAAATTATATAATATTGATTATTTAATGAGCAACATACAAAATAAAAACTTCTAAATAATATTATTTAATATTATTTAATATTTTATTTTGACTCGATAGAAATATTTCTCAAAAACATAAAAAAAAGTCTCAATCAGTAATAAACTAATAAAATAATAACAATTAATATCAAAGATAAAGTTAAACTAATAAAACAACATGCGATAAACTTAAAGACTATTCGAAAGCTGGCTAGACTAGAAGTTGTATGACACATTAAATAGTGAGAAATAGCATATTCCCCTGCGTACTTCAGTTTTACATTTACACAAGGTGAATATATGACAGTAAAGAAATATGCAAACAGCTGAACGCTAAATATATGGAAACATAGCGTTTTTCATACACAACAAAACGTGCTGTTAGAAACCGCACCATGAGATATCGAAAAAATGTATATAATATCACTTATAAAATTAATTTGAAAAAATATATATAGGAATTAACCAATTATTAATTATTCTTAAAAATAATGATTATAATAGATTAATATTAGAAGGAGGAGAGAGGAAAATTACCTTTATATCATTGACGTCTGATAGATTAAGATAACACCAACAGCGGTTAAATTGTTTACTTATAACTTTATCTTTAAAATAAAGTAGTGACTTATATGCTACTGTACTTTCTACAAAAAATATCTGGAGACTCAACATAATGTCTCGGCACTAAAACAAATGTAGCAATATCATAATGCGAGACCGTTTTATAATATACTCGTACATTATAAATATATTATTTCTTCTAAAAAATACAACGACATAAAAAGTTCCTAAATAATAGTAGTAACAGATGTATCTGAAGTAAGAAATCATCAATATTGAATAGACATTTATAATAATTCACGATTACGCTTTTGATAGCATAACGAATAACATAAAGTGCAAACGTGAAAAAAACAGTAGCGTTTTTATATATTAATTAATAAAGTTGAAAGAAATCTAAGAAATAATAAACTTTCTAAAAAGAAAAAACAATATGAATAATTTTGTCTGACTGACATTAAATATGAGGATTGTGTCTAATGTGATTCATTAAAGTTAACTGAGATTTGATCAATTCTCTCTCTCTCTCTCTCTCTCTCTCTCTCTCTCTCTCTCTTTGAAAAGAGATGAAATATTATTTGTAAGCTTCTTTATATTTAATTTTTTGTGTGCTTTATATTTAACTTTATCATAATTGTTTATTACAACTGGATTATTTGTAAGTTATAACAATTTTTAAAGAATTTGATATCATTTCATGAGATAAGATTAATTTATATGACTCAACAAACTTGTTACACCATTCTCAATTCCGAATATGTAGGAAATGTTCATAAGTATCATTTCTTGATTGCTGAGTCCATCTTGAAATATTAATTATTATTACTGAAGTTGTTATTTCTGGCTTCTAATTTTATGTATGTATATGTATGTACATGTATATATATATGTGCGTGTGCGTGCGTACGCGCGCGCGCGTGCGTTTGTGTTGTGTGTGTGTGTGTGTGTGTGTGTGTGTGTGTGTGTGTGTGTGTGTGTGTATGTGTGTGTGTATCTGCACACATTGTATTAATAATTACACGGTAATTTTATAATATACATACACGTTTAAAATTACTTACTGATAGATGGCAATAAAATCGAAACGAATATAATTGTTGCCTGATCTCGCAACCGTGGTGCACGATTTCACAAATCAGATCCCTTCTTCGAACATAATGTTGATTTAAAATATAACATCAATATATTGATTTAAAGTATATTGTCTAACATAATTTTAATAATATTAGGTTTTTTTATCAATAAGATTGTGTCATATCACAAATGACTCATGTAGATCTACATATCTTAACGACAGACATTTATCAGGTGCATGCATTTAAGAAGTTGTCCAAAACCGTGTTCGGATATATGTTGTCAATAATATAAATCTATAGTGTACACTGAAAAAAATGTTTTGATTATACAACAAGAAGTACAAACAAAACAAATTCTGATCATATTATTTAAAATTCTAATTATCGCAATTTCAATTTCTAGTTCATTTCAACTAGAATGTTTAATTACAAATGTCTGATTTGTAATTAAACATTTTCGAGTTAAATCTATTAGAATTTCAATTAATTTAAAATTCTGATAGATTTAAAAAAATTTTTTTTGAGTATACGTAATGTGAATTGTAGATTTTCACTACTGACAATGCATATCAGAACACGGCCTATCTGTATCCAATCCTGGGAATGACACACTTACCGAAATATATAACGCTCTTCTTCTTAAGACTGTTCCTTAAGCTGCCCCGTTTTATGAATTTATTGAAAAACGTTCACGATAAATTTACTTCACAAATCCGAAACTTTTTTAGTTTAATATGATTCAGCAAGATTTGATAGCTTATTGTTTTATTGCGCAAGTGCATAAAATTTTGGGAAACGAGGGAAAATTAACAACGTTATTTTAGTATGGAATAATCAATCTTCATAGAGCTTATCATATCTTTTGCAAAGAGATAAAAAATTCAGTCTGTGAGAAGATAATTGTAGACAATACTAATTAGCTATCCACAATTCAGTATTCACAACTAAATCATTGGAATCAAAGACCTCATGTTAACTCCCTTATATTCCTATTTGTAAATGCAAATTGAGGATTCGAATTTTTCAAATTTTAACTCATTCGTGTCCATGCTTTTGCTACGCGGATTTTTATATTCTATCAGTTGATCAGTAATATTTTCTTATTAAGTGAATTACTCACTTCTTTACAACGGACAGTTCCAAGGAAAATCCACGGCTATCTGCCGATGAAGTGCGCACACAAATGCAAACTGAACGCTATCGCGATGTGACGGCTTTTACACGGCGCCGTGTCGGGCCAAGTTCCCCCGTTTCGCAACATCGCAGCCGGCAATCATCGGTGCACTCATTGTCAGATTTCTAACGTTGCAGATGGCGCCAGTTCATAAGAATTCATAAAGATCTATGATCAATCAAAAAGATCCCAATTAGAATATAATTCGATAACATTATATCCGATATTCAATGTAATTAAATTTTGTTTGAGTAAGTGGTGTGCATGTTCAAATATATATACATCAAATATATATACAAATAAATATACATAGATCTTAGTAGCATAATTATTGACATAATATTAACTAAATATTGATTCAATATTGATCAAATATATCCTCAATATTTAATCAATGTATCGCTAACATTTTAGGTTTGTTCACGTCGCAAGCTCCAAATGCTCCACATGCTCCAATATGCTCCTACCACAGCTCTTACTTACTCTATCAAACACGTTGAAATGAGTAAGAGCTATGAGAGAAGCATATTACAATATGTTGGAACATGCGACGCGAACAAATTTCTTGTTTTCTACGACCATAAGTAACGCTTCTCTTACTTTGATCGTTAGTTGATAATATTATAATTAAAAATTTATTATTAATTAAAAAAACATTTAATATAAAAGTCAGAAGGCTTAAACTTTTCGTATTATTTTTTGCTTTTAAAAAATATAAAATTATGAATTTATTATAAAATGTTTTTACAACTTTTAATATATGTATATTGTTCGGACAGATAGACGATCAAATTGCGTGTCAATTAAGATTAATAAAACTATGTATTCAAGTGTAAGAGACATCGATTTACTCATTTAATATGAGACTCATATATAATAAATCATACGATGAGCAATATGACAATTTCAATTGACATCGCATACTGAAAAGATTCGGGAACCGAGAAAATTTTTATTACATTATTATGCTATATATAATTATATAATTGCTGAAATTTTGTACAATTTAAAGCGCCGAAATTAATATTTTATAGTCGTAAAATGTAATTATAATTTTCAATCTTACAAAGAATATAATTAATTATAGCTTTGTGTTTAATAATTACTGTTGAACTATCTCATATTTATTAATATTTTATAAATTTATAAAAATTGTTGATTTGTTGTTTAAAAGTGTTAGTAATAATTCACCAATGAATAATTTATTTTAAAGAATGTAAACACCGACGATCGGTTTGTACATATATTTTTATATTAAAATCTTAGTAAGTATGGAATGATGAAAATAATCTGGGTTTTATTTCCTATAGTTGTGTATAAGAATAATCATTTTATCATCAATCATCTAATTATCATCCAATTACAATTCTTGCTTCAAGAGCTTTTAATTTTACAAATAAATCAAAATTATTATCAGATATTTCAAAATTATTATCAGGCATTTCAATAATTTTAATTTTTGTTGCAACAATACTATAAATATAAAAATTAATCGTTTTTAAATCGTTATTAAGATTAAAATTAAAAAAACATACGTTTGACAAATTAATTTAGATTTTATTTAAAATTAAAATTAAAAGTGAAATTAAAATTAAAAATGAAATTAAGTTCGTAAATTCTGGGCCATCTTCTAAATTTGAATTTGAATTCGAATTTGAATTTAATAATTTAAAAATTTGTATTGTTTTTATTTAGATTGGGATGAAAAATGTTATGAAATTTAATTTAAATGAATTTTTTCAAGTTTTTGAAAAACTGATCTGAAATAATTTGATGATTTTATAATTTTCCTTTCTTTGGACATTGCTTATCGACTGAGAGAACAGTGAGTATTCCCCTTTGCCGTGGACCGCGGACATGGCAGTAGTGGCGCTGCGGATCAATCGGACCAGTCGAGACCATCCGAATACGGTACCGTCTTTACTATTTCCCTTTGTTATTTTCCGCGAACGGAGAACTTTGACTCGCTAACGCGACATCCGCGCGCATGCACTTACGTTCCTTGCATGCAAATTGCATCAGAGATCAGTACAATAAGAGATTCAAGATCGCGAATCGTAGTGAATTGCATTCGAGGAGAGAATGAGTGTTTCCTTGGGGATGGGGTGGCGGCAGTGTTGCTGATTCACCGCGCAACCCTTGCCTAAGGCAAGATGTGGATCGGAATCATTACCGTCAATCACCGCCAAGCCATAATGCAATTCCGTCATTGATCATTGGCGGTTTTCTTTGTATTTTCTCGCTTTAATATTACCTACGATATAATTTTAGTGCGACCATATTAATTATGATATTCAAGCTAAGCTTTTGACCTTAATTTACATGATTGCTTATCATAGACTTTTGACCTTAATTTACATGATTGCTTATCATAGTTACAACTTGTCATCTGACACGTAGAGACTAAGATATTCACACGATATTTTTATCAAGGAATCTACAGTGTGCGTTACCAAAATCCGGATAAATCGAATAATTGAAGCTCTAGAGGGATCCTCCAAATGCTATGTAAAAAGTTTTTTGTAATATTTAATTTTTCATTAAAAACATTTTGTTTAAAGAAATTAACTTGAATAATGTCCTCTATTCTCGATCTGAAGTATTCGCATGCATGCTGTAATGTAACGCTGTCCATGCCGACGAATGCTGTTTCAATAGTGGCCCTTAATGACGTCACATTGAGATGCCGACTTGTTTGTGATCCTTTCAACTATACTCCATAATATTAATCCTACGTAATAGTCCAAGGGATTTAAATCTAGGCTGTTGGGAGGCCAGAATGGGAGGCGAGCAACTCGGCTTGTCCTGGTAACCTCAGAGACAATCTGTTATATCTTTAATGTGTACGATTTATATCGAAGGTCTTTCTCGGCAATTCGACGCATTGTTGGTTCGCTTACACAATCGATGCTAATTTTCGCAACGATTGCCCTCGGTTATCCGAAATCAGCGTTTGAGCCTTTTCAACAATTGCGGTGCGTTCTTTCGAATGACTCTTGCTGGCATACTGGAACCTTCGTTGGATTGTTCTAAAACTGTATATTTTGCCACAATATCATAAACGGTTGATCGGATATCCAAAGAACCGAATTATTTTCGTTGCTGAGCATCCAGCGCGAAGGCCTTCGATGATCGCGACTTTTCGATTATACTCCGCACTTGGTTTCGCGGACATTTTGAGAATATGATTGTTTACTAGAAGCATCAGGCTTTCTCAGACGCCAACAACAACCTCTGGCGGAGGCCAAAATATAACGGAAAATTTAAATAAAAATTTATCCAGATTTTGGTGATGCATCCTGTATTTTACATAAACGTGACATATTTTAATCAATTTATTCAGCTTATATTTGCAATATTTACATTTCTATTCTGACACTCACTTTGTACTAATTTATTATACGCAACGCGAATTAACTTCAACAAACAACTTGATATTAATCAATTACATTTTTATCTAAATAAATATTTTTACATAACATAATGATCAATTCTTGTAATTTAGAAAATTTTACAATTTAAGATTCCAAGAATTAAAAATTTCAAGAATATCTAGAAATTACACTGCTGGAATCGTGTGAGCTATTTTTTTTTATTTGGAAAATGTGACGAAGATTTCAATGTATACAGTTAGCCATATATAACTTTGAAGTATTTGGAATTATTCATAAGATTCTTATTACGTATTCACAGAAAACGTATTGCACGGCCTCAAAGTAATGCCGCGTCCACCTCAAAGAATTAAATAACGGATTAACGAACGAAATGAGTAAATAATAAGTCATCTATTTACAATAGATGACATAGCGAATTGTACTTTGAAAGTAGAAAAGTCTTATCTTTATCCTTGTTTTTCGCATCTCGATAAATCGTTAAGTTTCCGTAAAAAAATAGTGGAGATCGTTCGACTTAATTGCTTCGTCGAAAGTCTGCTAAAAATAACATTTAATAATCAAAGGAAATCCTTATTAATCGCTCTCATTCCAGTTTAATGCCTTGTCTTTCTTTCTAACGTTACTTTGACACTTCCTAAATAGAGCGAAGATTTTTTTTTTCTGACAAGACTGAAAAAAAAATATTTAAAACATTTTACATAATGTTATAATACAACATTATATTGAAAAAAAGAAGTGTTTAATTGAAGAAAGAAGTGTTTAATATTAAAATGTTTTATTCTTGTCTCCGCTTTTTAAATATTAAAAAATTTTTAATTTCAAACTTTTTCGATAAACAAACTCTGTGTTTGAATTTAAAACATTTAAAATTAAAATATTTATTATTATTAAACGTTTGTAAAGATGTCTTAAATGTAAACATTTTAAACACTGCACTTTTTACAATATATTATGTTGCTCAATTTTATTTTTAATAAAGAGAGAGAAAGAGATAGAAGGAAAGAATTTGCAATTAAAATTAATGTCATACAATATTCTGTCAAGAGATTATTACGATTGCATTTGATGAATTATACGCACTGCAATAAATAACATAAACATCATATCTTTGCACTTATAGATCAAGTAATTATTGCAATAATTATAGATCAAGACAGAATTAATACTTCAATTTTTTATCTAAAGCATGATATAGAAATTATGAAGATTAAAATATTCATTATCGATTTTTAAGTTTGATTTTTCAAGATTTAAAATAAATTTTGTGGATCTATAAAACTCTTTTAAATTTTATTTGTTTTGGAAGAGAAAGACATAACATGTTTAAATATTAAATTCAATTAAAGCAATATATAATATTAAAAATATGACAAATAATGCTAAAAATATATTTTATGTATACATTAAAATTATGTTGAGTTATGTTAATAATTATCAATTACATGGAATTACAAGATTACATAATTACATTATTCTTTTATTTGAATAAGATAGCAAAAAAATTTAAGTAAGTAAGTGACTTCAGAATCTAAAATATCAGAAATAAAATAATGATCAAATTAAAAATAAATACGTATGTTTTTTAATTTTATTTTACATTAAAACATAAATTTAAATTATACACATATTATACACGCAATTATACACACGCAATTTGTTTGTGACTCAATTCTTGACGCATCGAAAATAAACGAATATTAATTACTAATTGTACATGATTGCATTGCTGATGATGACTTAACATAGAATCGAAACGTTCAATTAATTGTGGATAACATTAAGATAATTATGAATGACATTAAGATAACACAATAAAATTGTATATTACTGCGATGCGCACAACGGATCGTTACTTACATTAAGTCTCTTCTATAATGCATCTTCAATCTTTTTGTTTCCTGTTTCTTGTTTTTTATCTTTTGCTTTTTTCTTCTTTGCCATTTTATCAACAATTATATTTTTTGCTTCTTTTGTATTTCTTGTTTCTTTCGAAATTAAGTTTATCTCGGGTGATAAAACAAAAAACCAGAAAAGCAAAAAGATAAGATGTAAAAATTAACAAAAGGCAAGAAACAAGAAACAAAAAGCAGGCCTTGATTTCTGTGTTTTTACTGTGATACTGTTATTATTACAACTTGAATGATATGTAGAACGTGTCATCAAAATCCAAATTTCAATTTTCCGTTTGTGACCTCCAGAGGTTGTTGTTGATGTCTGAGAAAGCTTAATGTTTCTAGTAAATCATATTCTCAAAATAGTCACGATGTTGAAACCAAGTGCGGAGTATAATCGAAGAGTCGTGATCATCGAAGGCTTTCACGCTGGGCGCTTAGCAACGGAAATAATTCGGTTTTTTGAATATCCGTTATGATTAACTGTTTATGACGTTGTGGCAAAATATATAGCTTCAAAACAATCCAATGAAGGTTCCAGTATGCCGGCAAGAGTCACTCGAAAAAACGCACCGCAGTCGTTGAAAGAGCTCAAGCGCTGATTTCGGACCCAGGGCAATCGTTGCGAAAATTAGCATCGATTGTTGGTGTAAGCGAATTACAATGCGTCAAATTGCCGAGGAGGACCTTCGATAAGAAGATGCTCTTTGAGGTTGCCAGGACAAGCCGAGTTGCTCGCCTCGGCTCCCAATAGCCCAGATTTAAATCTCTTGGACTATTACTAGTGTAATTGAAAGAGTCACAAACAAGTCTTGGTATCTCAATGTGACGTCATTAAGGATCGCTATGGAAGCAGCATTCGTCGGCATGAACAGTGCTACATTACAGCGTGCGTACGAACGCTTCAAACTGAGAATAGAGGCGTCATTCAAACTAATGGGGTATAACTCAAATAATTGTGCTCTACAAGAATCCTCGTAAAAGGTTTTTTGTAATATATTTAATTTTTTAATTAAAAACATTTTGTTTAAAGAAATTGTTCGATTTGTTCAGATTTTGGTGATGTATCCTGCATGTAGAAAATTGATATGATATATATGTAGAATATGTACATATTTTAAATGAACATAGTTATGCTATAAAGAAAAGATCTAGAAAGTATGTTTACTCAATCATAATTAATTAATGTTGCGCAATATATTATTTTTACGAGGTCTCAATCAGAAAGGATAGCTTTGACAAAATTCTGCAGCGCATCCCCCACCTCGTTATTCTGAGATAAATATTGCCTAATGTTATTGCATTGACAATTTATACATATCAAATGTTTAATGAAGAAACGTAAAACTCCGTTCTTACTTGATTTTAATTTTGTTTGCGCTTTGTTAAGACATTGACTCTTTTTCGACACTTTTTCGTGCATGGTAAAAATCTTTAAAATATTGTACAACTGCCATATTTTCAAGATTAAAATTTAAAAAAATTTTTTTTCATGAATACTTGTATAACGTAAATATATATTTAAATGTATGGATATCTTGTTATATTATATATTAATAATCATACTAAATGAAATACGTTACTCGTGTAACTGTATATTAAAATACAGGATATACGTGTCTTTCAAATCATGTATTTCAATATATGTGTATGTCATTGACCAGTTGTTCAACATCGTCGTCATCGTCGTCCGTCATCTCTCTCTCTCTCTCTCTCTCTCTCTCTCCCTCCCCCCCTGTTTATCTGTCACCCGTATGTACATCAAAGTTCACTTTCGTAATTTTATTTCAATTTTAAATTAAAATTAAAATTGTATGAAGGCATTGTGAACAGCAACTTAATAGAAAATTTTATATGTATGTGTTATCATAAACATTATGTCTATGTGTATTACACTGAAAAAGATTTGAAAAATTGTAATGATTCCTTTTCGGGACACGATCTCCGGATCTTGGTATTGATTGTACCAATTTGATTCGGATTGGTCACCTTTGAAAGATATTGATAACATTATACAATATAATAAAAGTATTTTTAGATTTTTGATTACGGTTTTAATTTTTAAATAATTTTAATTTAAAATTTGTTGATGTCAAAACTTCAGATAAAGCTAAATAGTGGTAGCGTCACGAATTGACAATGGCACGAACATATATATGATATTCACACGTCAAGCGGTCAAGCGATCCGTCAAGCGACCCGTTTTATATTTTTATGCACTAGCATCGCGACGCTATCGCGTTGCTTGTATTATTGTATTATTGTATTATTTTTATACAAAATAATTGTTAAAAGTATTACAATAGTTACAATCGAATAAATAATAATTTTGAGATTAACAAACTGAATAACATTTATATATATGAAAGACGGATACAATTTAATTTCATTAGTCGTTTCATTGTGTACGAAACGTGATCTAAATAATCTTGTTATTAAGTACTTTTAAATGATGAAAATTTATTCTTCCACGTGTAAAATTCTGAAAATATATTTTCTGAAGATATATATTCTGAAGATATATTTTTGAAAATGATCAAACTGATTTTGGAATTGATATTTTTTAAGTTTGATAACGAATTTTACAAGAATTTTAGCACTTTTCTCTCTCCTATAGTCACTGATAGTTTTGCAGGATTTTAAAAGCAATGTTTCGGATAATGTTGACTTTAGTATTCCATTTTATTATACATATATACAAAAAAAGGAATAATTTTTTGCTTCGTTGACATAACGTTATTACTTTCACATCCAGAGTTCCACTAAAAAAAATTTGGAATTTTTTATTAATATTTTATTAAACAATCTTCTAGATTTTATTTTTAAGAATTTAATAAATAGAATAAAAGGGTTGGTTAATAATAGAATTCCAAAATTGTAAGTACAGACAATAATCCCGTTTCTGGATGTATTAAGAAGTGGTTTATCCTTCCATACATACATGATTTTATTTAATAACTTGAAATATTTAATAAATTAGATATCACAACAATATCCTGTAATGTAGATCATGAATAGATATCCTTTATTTTTTTAATTTTCTTTTCTTCATGATAAACGGAACTGTCGCAGTCCTCTGATTCCTGCTGCAAAAGACATAATTTTTCACAATCATTATCAATGAAATCACTCATTTCTTCGCGGCAAAGGACTATTTCTTCTACGGAAAATTGCTAATTCTTCTTCTTGTATCGCTGATCTATTAATTCATCGCAAAGATTGTTTCTTAAAAATTTGACTCTCTACTTATATCACATTTTTGAAAACACAGCTCAAATAGAAGCTTGCCAATTACAGTTTGACAAATTTGGTTTACATCTATAATCTAAGGCATTTCACAGTAACTATCCACAGATTTCATATAGGAATTAATAGTGAATCCTAAAAAAATTTTATGTATCTGACAAAACTTTTTTTAATATTTTCTATGTAGAAAGTATAAACCCTACAAAAAAAGCTTAATATATAAATGAAATTAATCGTTTTTACAAATCACACAATAATTATAAACTTAAAAAAGTCACGTAGTCACGTATTATTGAATAATTCTACTGAACTGTAAAACACATCGCTTAGCTTTGGTTACGTTCCTCTACGGAGTATTGTCATTTTGTTACGTTTCACAATTTTGATTCATCAGCACTGATCGTAATGTACAATTAAAGAATAAAATTTTATAATAATGTGTTATGTAGATCAAATAATTATATTACAGATTAAAATTTGAAAAATTAAAAATCTTTTATTGTAAGTTTTATTATACTAGAAAAATTTTAAATAAATTGGAATCTATTAATAGAATCGACTCAAGTTTTCCTTTTCATGTATATTACTCACATATACAAGGTGTTCTGTAAATTTTGGCCAATCACTTTTGTGTAGATAGAGCGAACTAATTTAATATTTAAACTGACTGTACCATAAAAAACAACACAAGGATAAAAATTAATACAGCTGAATTTATACTAATTTGTACCATTGAAAGTAAGTTAATACTTTATATATTTTCTCCTTAGAATGACTTTATTAGTACACTTATTGTACAATATAGTTACAATCTATATCTGTAATATGTTAGCAATTAAAAAAAAATAAAATATGAATAGAACTCTAAGAATTTTTTCAGAATTTTTTATTAATTTTTTAGTACTGAGGGATTTTGTTATTTTTACCAACATGAGAAAAATTCGACATTAAAAAATTCTAAAAAAATTCTAAAAAAATTCTAAAAAATTTCTCAGAACTTTATGAGAAGAAAATAAATGATTTTTGTCTCTTGCAGTTTTTCTGTAAAGTTGACAGTATTTGAGTAAAAAATTATTCAAAATCAATATTTGGCAATTTTTAGTAATTAATGTCTTGTTAACTATTACGAAAATTGTAAAATGGTAGAGGACTTTTTGATTCAGTTTAATCCGTTCTATCTACACAAAAGCATTGGCTAAAACTTATGGGACATTACATTCTACGTAGAAAAATCCAAAAAGTAAAAAAAAATAAAAAAAGCATTTAAACTCATTTTTGCGAGTTGCTTAAATACATCTTGAGAAAAATTAAATTTAATCGGGAATACTTCCAGGGAAAGGTATCTTCGATTCAAAGAAATGTTTCTTTGCTATATAAATTCTAAAGAAATTTTGTCTTTAACCGTATAGCAAAGATATAATATATAATATATAAATAAAAATATAATATATAATACATAAATAAAGATGTAATATATTCAAAATAAAAGAAAGAAAAAAAATAATGTCAGAAATCAATTAAATAGGATTGAATTTGTACTATCTTATCAAAAACAATTCTATATTATGTATCATTTCCAAGAAAACAATAGCGCTGTTAATTTAATATTTAAATTGATAGGATCATAAAAAGCAACATAAGGGCAAAAATTAACACAATTGAATTCGTACTAATTTGTACCATTAAAAGTAAATTAATATTTTTCTTACATTTTTTCTTCTTAAAATGACTTTATTATACATATATACTTACAATCTTTGAGGCATTCTACATCTAATCGCATACCTTCAAAACATCATTTTATTTTTTTTTTAATTGCTAACGTATTACAGATATCATAGATTGTAACTATTGTAAATATACTATAAAGTCATTCTAAGGAGAAAACATGTAAAGTATTACTTACTTTCAATAATATAAATTATTAGGTTAGGTGTACATTAGGTGTACAACTTTGCTTCCGCCGTTTTTTCCGAAATTCGAGGTTTTATTGTAAAAAACTGGTTATACATTTATGATTCAAAGTATTGTCCATCGCTGGCCACTACTTTCTCCCATCTTTCGGGTAGC
>Ga0157364_1000491_pt1 | contig 27348 bp, 21 predicted proteins | sample AttsexASBM2_FD_111476 | JGI IMG/M metagenome (GOLD analysis project Ga0157364, IMG submission 111476) | Fungus gardens microbial communities from leaf cutter ant in Ribeirão Preto, State of São Paulo, Brazil - Atta sexdens ASBM2 | ecosystem: Host-associated > Fungi > Mycelium > Unclassified ... | reverse complement strand
TAATAATAATAATAATAATAATAATAATAATAATAATAATAATAATACTCTCTTATGTGCGTTTAAGTAGCTAAGCTTAGCCGCACATGACTTGGCGGACAAAATCTTCATAATTGATATTACCCTGTGAATCTTCGTGACCCGCTAGTAACGTTTCTACTTCCTCGTCGCTGAGTTTTTCACCTGCAACGGTACAGATAAAAATTCTGCGCACATATATGTATTTGTCAAAGTAATCTGTTTAATGCGTACCGAGTGTAGTCAAAAGGTGTCGCAATTCCGCAGAAGATATGAAACCATTTCCATCCTTGTCGAAGTGACGCAGGCCTTCGATAAAGTCATCTGCCGTGTCAGAGGCACGGGACTTACTGATTGCCTGGTAGATCGGTAGAAATACCTCAAAACTAATACGCTCATCCGGTTTATGTTGATGAGTGAATTTCTTCACGTCTGATTCGGTTGGATTTTGACCAAGAGCGCGTAACGCATCGCCGATTTGAGACACATGGATCTTTCCATCCCCGCGGCTATCAAATAATTGAAACGCCTCCTGAAATTCTATAGTGATACGCTTACTTTTAATCACTTTCAATTCGTATTTTACATATAAAAATAATTTTAGGGACAGAGAGAGAAAGAATTATAAGTGACAAAGCAAATTTTAAGAAAAATATAAGTAGGATTATAAAAATATAAATAGAATTATATCTGTGTTCTTTTTCGAAGAATGTCAACTGTACACTAGTATAAACAAATATGATTTGTTTCGCTTCAATTTGTTACAATAATGTACAGTTTAGGACATTCTTCGAAAAAAAAAACAATCTTTTGTAATTCTTCTTATGACTATCTAGAATATATCAACTCTTAGTACACAAGATAATATTCTGATTTGTTCCCAGGTTAATTTTCATTATTTTTTTATAAATATACAAAAATTATTAAATAATTCTTACATATACCTTAACATTTTTTGAAGATTTGTATACAAAAAAAAAGAAAAGGATGGAGATTTTTCATTACTTAGTCAGGTGCTCCTACATCTTAAAGAAAAGAAATGTGCAGGATACAAAGACTCAATCGTGTGTATCAAAAATTAATTATAATAAAATTAATTATAAAAAATTTCAAAGCTACTACAGGGTGTCACCCGACAATAGGATCATTTACCCTCCATGGATGACATCATTCTATTAGCCAGCTCCTGATAGCTATAAACGTACATCTTGGCACTTTTACAGAAAAAAATAAGATTTATCACTTAGCAATTATTATAACAAATGATATAATGTCAAAACACTAGGAACGTCTTACACCGGTCAATCTCTAAGTGTGTCTTGTATCAACAATGCACATGACTCGTATATTCGCGAGAGTAAAACAAGAATAATCGGTGAGTTCTCTCAGAAAAGACAGGAGCGTGATAAAGTCCTTCACTGCCTACAGTAGTGGCGACTTGCTTTCAAATACCAGACCATAAAAGGCAGTCTTCGACAGGCGTGCGCGCGCGCACAACAAGGGAGCGTCTAAAAAGGCGAGGATACTCTTGACCTGAATTAAAACCTCCGGAGAGAAGAGCGCGGCGCGGCGTGGACCACCGACCGTATCGCCTCCCTCATTCGTTCGCGAGCCTCTCTCTCTTTCTCTCTCTCTCTCTCTCTCTCTATTGGTTCTCGTTCTGCACGGCTGTTACACAAGTCGCCCTCCACTTACCGGCCAGCTGATCCTCGGAGTAAGACGCCTGCGAACATACGCACGTAGCGGACTCGTTTAGACGCATGCTCGTCGTGTCAGTTCGTGACGATCGACGTGTTTCTTGCATCACACGCGGACGGTAATACACTTCCGAGGTACTCACCATCGTCAGATGCTCCTTCGCAGCAACACGTCAGCGACAAGGAATGAGCGACAATGTGTCACGCGCGGATGTCCAGGTGGTACCCCGATGATGCTACTAAAGCTTTATTGTCGCGTAGCGAGCGGGCGGGCAAATGAACCTTTTCGCCAACGGTGATGTAGACGGCGGAAGTGAGTCACGATCGCAAACCCGCTTTTTCTTCTCCAGACTGATCCGAATCTCGTAAATCTCGTACGTAAAAATATGGGCTGCAATCACCGAGTAAACGTGAATGTCAGTGAATGTTACAGAGCCTCTGACATCTCTCCGACGAAGTCACGAAGCTGAGGTTGACGATTTTCGCTCGATCTCTGCTTCACGTAGGCGACTAGAAATTTTCATCGTAGCGCCATCTATCGTTGTACCCTGGTTAAAACGACAGCAGTAAAACGGCGAATTACATTGGTCTCTTCTTTTACCAAGTTAGAGTACTGTAAACTGTCCCATGACAGTTAAAATTTCGGAAAATGGAATCTCAAAAAAGTAATAGAGTGGAGATCAACTAATTAGAATTTTCTTAGATTGGATTTCGGAAAATCAAACAGAGGAATAATAAGAAGAAGAAGAAGAATCAGAATTATTGAGATGCATTACTGCTCGTCTGCACCAGGAAGATAGATCATTCACATGGAAGGATTTTCCACCATGAGATAGACTTGCGCTCCATGTAATATTAGGAGATAAAAACAAGCGAATCAGAACGCGTGGAAATACGGGAAATTTAGTAAAGTTTAGTCAATTTTGTCTTCTGCGTTTCCGCATTTCTGTGCACCATGTAATCGCACTCTAAGGAATCAGACTACGCATTGAAAAATGAGATTAAAGTCTGAAAGATTGAAGTCTGTCTAGTCAGAACAAAAAAGGAGCCAAAATTTCTTTGTCCTCATTGGTGAAATTTCAATCTTCAATCTTTAATGCACAGTCTAAGGGCCAGTTTCACCAACGTGAGTTAACTTAATCGATCATTAACTGACCAATCATTTACTGTTTAGTAGAATTAACCAATTGTGGTTGACAATTAATCATAATTAAGCTTGATCGGCATTGGTGAAACCGACTTCGATTCCGGCCTAAGAAGACTCCACTAATGTCCGTTTCTATCAATATAGATTTATTCTTGATTTAACTTACTCGTCTTTTTCTAAGTTCTAAAGATTAGAAAAAGATGAAGAGTAAGTTGAATCGAGATTAAAGTTAATCTACATTAATGGAAATAAGCATAAGTCGGCCCCACTTTGCTTTTAGAAATGATGTATTATTACTTTCGCTGCGCAGCAAAATTGGATTGAAGATGCGATCGAGTTATTGCTACAAATGCTTCGAAGCCTTTTTTGATTGGTTATTTAGTAAAATTCTTTCTTCTGATTGATCAATTAAATGCTTCAAAGCATTCATAGCAGCAACTCGATCCTGAATTCAACTTTTGTTTTAGAGTGGAAATTATATATTTATTACTTATGCGAGCAAGCGAGATGTTGATTGACTGTCATGCTAATTTCCGCGCGACAAATGTTGCCCGTTCTGTGTGCAGAAGTCATTACATTAATAAAGGACCGATTCTGTAACTTTTGATGACAGTCATTGATGTCGTTGCGCAGATATTATGTATAGTAAAAAAGCTATGTAATGACATCAATAACTATCGTCACCAACGAGATACTTAAAGATCCTTATGGGAGTTCACGTCTTTGTGAATACTAAAATGATTAAGAGTTAAAAAAACTGATAATATATTGTACTAATTTTATGATTTATTAGTTTAGACATGTTTATGCACTTATAACTCAATAATACTCGATTTTTTTTTAAAATTGTGATTTCAGTATTATCGTCAAAGTTCGATTATTAACAGAGATGATAATCGCAGAGAAAAAATTGTAATTTTTCTGCAATATATAGAATATTATAGCTTTATAAGTATCCATATTTATTTATATGGAACATTTATGTAATAAAAAATCATGAATTTAATGTATGAGCCAAATATTTATGTTAATAATAGCAAATTTGTATCAATTGTCGATAATGTCAGCGTTCTTCAATTATCTTCTGGGCCCTTGGAGCCCTTTTTATACCGCCGAAAATTTGCTTAGGGTTGACGATCTTAATAGTATCTCGTCGGTGCTGTTATTAAGGCTTAAACACAATAGGCACAGGCAACAAGAAATAACAAGCCATCCAATCAAAGTTCTGGTACGTAAATTCAATATTATATCCCAGAACTCTGATTAGACAGCTCGTTATTCCCTGTTCCTTGTGTCTATTGCCTGTGCCTATTGTATTTAAAGCCTTACTGTTATCAGTCTCTAAAAGTGAACCAATTTTGAGTTTCGAGTTAAGTTTCGATTCTCGACACTCGCGGCGCTTGTGAGCTTGGAAAACGTGCGCATCTCCCTTCCCATCAATCCAGACAAAGATTAATCGCAGACAAAATCGCCTTTACGAAGTTAAGTTACATCGTGATATCAGAGAAAAACCAGAGAAACCTGAGAGATGCCATGCCGGCCTTTTTTCTGTTACCGTCGAAATCACTATCGCTAATACATCCATTTTCAGTTTGGAACTATGTGACTACATACATTTTCTGACACCATCGATAAAATTGTATCGTCGAAAGTAGATGTGATTCATCTCTATATTAAATCTTCAGGTAAAAAAGCTACGCAACGACACGACAACTGTTGGTAAGCATGTAAAGACAATTACGGAATTGCGCCTCAAAATAGAAACGTGCTGAATTATAAGAAAGATAATCGGTTCTATCCTAAGGATTTAGTATAGACATGAACCACATTTGATGAACTGACACGAACCATATCTACTTTCGACGATACATTTTATAGTATTAAAATATCAAAATGATAGTATTAAAATATCAAAAAATGTATGTAGTCGCATAGTTCCCAATCTAAAAATGGATGTACTGGCGGTAATGTACGATTTCGACGATAACAGAAAAAAGCTATAGTTCAAAGGGACAAAGAAATTTTTGTTCTTTTTGTTCTGAGTGGTCACACTTCAATCTTTCAATCTTCAATCTCATTCTTCAATGCATAGTCTTTTTTTGACCTAAGTTGAACTGAGATTAAGGGGCCTATTCTGTAACTCTTAATGACTCTAATGATCGTTAAATTGTTGTTGCACAGTTTTTTTACGGTATATAAAATCTGCGCAATGATACTGTAATAATATTGTTGCAAAATGCAAATGGACATTAATCTATCTCCCTGCATATATATGTTAAATACAAGATTATCGAAATTAAATTTCTATACATATAAAAAGAAATTCGTTATTAATAAATAATTGTTCGATATATAAGTATTTATTAATATAAAAATATTATATTAATATAAAAGTATTCATTTTTCTCTCTCTCCAGCATATAAATATAATGATCTATATCGTTGGAAATAAAATTGCATATTTGTCGGTTCAAAATTTTTATGCTATGAATTTCTCCATGGATCAATATTTCCGAAATTATAAAAAATCAGAAAATTTATTTTAAATATTTTACGAAAAAAGATAATTATTATACATATATAGAGATTCGCAAGAATCCATCGATCCATTTGTCATTTAATCCATTCAATTATTGGTCAAAATTTTAATATTATTAATATTTAATATTAAGCATTTAATAATATATGTATACGATTTTAAATAATTTGTTCATAGAAATTGAATAACACATGAATTTATTTAGAGTATTATTCATATATATTATTAAAAGCATAATATTTAAAATTTTTATTATTTTTTGACAATAATTGGGTTTACTAATACATTTATTTTGTCTTAGAATGTTATTAAGTCGTATTAAGTTATATAAAATTACAATAAATTTAATAGAAGAATAGAATTAAAAGAAAGAAAAAAGTGTAGAAAGTATAATCAGTAAAATAATATAGAAGAAATTATTATATTTTCTACAATTTGTTCCTTTCTTTTTCATCCTTTCAACTTTAAATACACCTGTCACATTTGAAGCGTAATAGCTGATTACAACATAGACTTTAGAACGATCAATCATGATGTCGTTCTTGAAATCACACTTCCGCAAATTTATCGCATATCTAAGCATTTATATGCATGATGACTATTATTCTACGAAATATAAAATTACTTTCTTCCAATTAATTTAATATTTTTTACACAAGTCATATTATTTATATTTTTTATTACTTATTAATTATATCAATATGTAACGCTTGAAAGTGCCAAACTGATAATTATAGATCCCTGCGTAATAATGCATTTAAATACAATGCATTTTATTACAATAAAAATATAATCACATTTGCGAATTCGTGAGCAACATGCCATTAAGGTCTGTTCGCGTTGTTTGCACTTTTTGCACTTGCAGCATCTTGCTTTTCTTGAATGTCTGAATATCTATTTATCTCATTTTAAGGACAGACATTTTTTGAGATTTCGAACAATTTGAACAGACTTAAAGAAAAATCAGGTGATCGAAAGTCGCTCGGCTATTACAGCACATCTTTGACACGTGTCCTCATCATCATTGGACGAGAACAAGAGATGGGACAAATCTTTTTGGCGGGATTTTTTCTGTACGCCTGAATGTGTTGTCAATCACGTGATTATTCTTGATAAACTCGTATAAAGAGGCGCAGGATACTTTTTGAACTTCAATTTATTTTTATATTTATTGTTATTACATTTAATAAAAATAAACAAATTTAATGTATGTTAAAATAAAGAATAATACTTTATAATTTTTTTCTATGATTTATTTATTTCAGCTTATATTGGGAAGCTACAAAAAGGGAATAAAATATTTTTACAACATCTTATAATGGAAAACTTCCAAAATTGTAAGCAACATTATATTAAATTTATAAATAATATAAATAACTGCAAGTAAATAACTAAAAACTTGATTCAGGAAGAAAAATTTATATTATTTATGTTATTTAAATGAAAAAGAAAGTTATTATTCTAAACATTTCTTTTAAATACATCTCTATATAAATAATAATCGGACAGATTTATATATAAACTTAATTATCCGATAAATACTTCTTATTCTTATTTTTTGCAAGCAATATTTTTTTCTGGTACAGCTGATACAACATATGTTTATATACACGTAGTACGTAACGATGACTAATGTCCAATTCTTCAATAACATAAACTTTTAATTACTTTTTATTTTTTTCTAATTCTAAAAGTTAAAGAAAGCGTTATAGAGTAAAACTAAACCGAGATTAAAATTCATATTGGTAGAAATTAAAGGGATATAATTGTGAAAATATGTTATAACGTATGCACATTGCATAACCAACGCGTATTGCGTACAGTTTCAAACATCGTCATATCATCGATAGTGACAGTGGCGATGCTACAAATGTTTTAAATTTTTAATTTTTTGATTGGTTAATTTGTAAAATTCTTTTTTCTAATTGGTCCACTAAAAAGCATTGGTCCACTTCAAAGCATTTGTAGTGAAAGATTAACCGCAGTCATCCGATGTGTGTTGGTTAGATGTGCAACATTAGGTGTGCGTCTGTCAATCGACTTGCAATAATCCGTCGCAGTAAAACTGATTAAAACTCGATACGACAGAATGCCACATACGAACGGCATTCAGTCTCGCAGATAAGATGTCTCGTTTATGGCAACAAATATGTTTCTATTGTTTGGTGACAATCACAATTGTATATTCCTTCGTTTCCGCTGAGGATGCTTTGCTGTTGAAATCATGCGATCAACATTTTAAGGATACACGCAGGTGATTGACTTTGATCCTCTTTCCTTTTCATTGAGTAGAGTGATGTTTTTGAAACGAACATTTTTTTCCACATTTGTCATCTTCCAAAGGATCCTACATGATTATTTTGTACATAACCACAAAATCTGAATGAAGAAGTCGAATAAAAATTTTATTAGACACCTGTTAGTCTTCTACCAAAACTGTCTTTGAGAAAGCCTTAAAAATTTCTAGTAAAAATAAAATATATATACACGCACATAAATGTGTCTAGCCATCTGAAGTTGCATGCATATCGAAGAAGACATAAGAATGAATGAGAAGTAGACAAAGCTGAGAAGGCATGAAAATACATGAGACCTGTTTTTTTAACTGAACTTTTGCATCAATTCATTTTTCTTCCTTTTTTCTTCAGGAGGAAAGAAGAAGAAAAATGAACTGGTTCAGCCAAAAAGAACAGGTCTATGGCTAAGTATTAAGCAACAAAAGTGACATGGTGTGACACTATGGATCATTACATCCTTTATTATTTGCCAATGTTAAATAAAGATGACATAATCATTGTGTTACACTGTGTCACTTATTGGAAGGCACATTATACCCCTGTGTGTACAAAGGACACATACTTTTGGAACTTGTCCTTTGTTGTTGTATTAAATTGCACTAAAACTTCTTGCTTACTTTCGTTAAACATCACAAATATATATCTATCTATATTTCATTTTAAGCATCACGACTACTGTATACTAGTTCAGCTATGAATGGATGCAAAGTTTAGAAATTTTTATGGCTTGAAAGATACGATTGACAAAGGAACAACCAATATATGACTTAAAAGTTAGAATTAAATAACGAAATATTAATTATATGTTGTATTTGAATCTTGCTCATTAATAGTATTTTGTTTCACCAGTTTGATATTTGTCAGTACATTGGATGGAAATATATCAGCCCTCAATGCTAGTAACTATGGTAAAAAACAGTGGACTGTTGATTTTAACAATGGACCAATGTTGTCATCCAGTATTCATGACACAGAAGTAAGAAAGTGTCTATGAGCTTTTTTTATCTTTCAATGCTTGATATTATTATATAAATAACTTCTATGATACTTCTAGATAATGTATCATTGTTTGAGATAAAGTATTAATACAAAGTATTAATTTATAGCTTAACAATAATGGACAATGGGTACGTTTAATTCCGTCTTTGAGTGGACAATTGTATAAATTTGATGGAGAAAATTTGGAAACAATGCCGATAACGGCAGATCAATTATTACATTTATCACTTCGTTTTTCTGATGATTTAGTCTACGCTGGTGGCAAAGAACTTCATTCTTATGGTAGGTTTTAGATTTTTTTTTTTAGATTATATGTTATTTGTTTTTATTATAAATATCAAGCATTTAGATGAAAGGTGTTAAAAGAGGCTTCTAAGAGTTAACTAAATTTTATTTAAATAAATTAAAACAGTTTTTAAACGGAATTTTAATTTAAAACTTAGGTATAAAAATTTATAATGCTAGAAAATTTTTTGAAGAACTGCTTTACATTTTTTTATTTAAAAATGTTAATACTATTTAGAAAATACTATTTAGAAAATAATATAAATAAAATAATATTTTCTGTAAAAGGTGTATTCGCCAATACAGGCGAAATAAAATATAAATGTGTTTCTGGTGTTTCTGAATGCAAAAACAACACAGATAGTCAAGAATATGTAGAAGAAGATATACTTATTATTCAACGTTTTCAACAAACTGTGCGAGCTATAGAAGATCGTGCAGGTAGTGAAAGGTGAACTAACATCTGTCCCAGTTCTATTTACATAAAAAAAAAAATAAGATATACCAAATAACGTCATTGTTTAAAGGTGGAACTTTAGCGTTGGACAATACGAATTAAAACTAAAATCTCCTGTTTCTTGTTCCAATGAAGATATTGCTCTAAATATAGAAATTAAAGCAATTATTCCAGAAGGTTTGATTTGGGCTGTTGATAAAAATAATCCTAAAATTACATTATGGCAATATAAGGTTAGTATAACAATTATAATATTTAATATGCAAAATAATAAAAATTATTATTTTTATTAGTTTGATTCCCCAATTGTTACAATATGGCGTGGAGACGTTTCTTCAGGACCTTTGGAAAAAATTGATTTATTCGATACCTCTCAGTGGATATGGGGATCGGAATATTCTGCAATTAGGCCAGGTTTATATTTAGGCATGCATAAAAGACAATTATATGTACAAGAAAATCACAATAATAAAAATTTGTTAGAATCTAAGTATGTTCAACATGTAAAATATCCATGGCAGCCATATCCAGCAGCTAGTAAGCTTTTCGATTTATTTTACACTGTATATTTGCAAAGTTAACATTTATTATTAATACTTTTAAAAAATTCTAGTAACTGCTGTTGTAAATACTTTACCGGATAAAGATAACGATGAAGATTCCAAAACAAATGAAGCACAGAATGCAATTGCATTGTCTGTATTATATAGTTCAGAATATATTAATGGTAATATTTGAACATGCCAATATCTTCACTTTATTACTAATTATAAAAATGGTCATAGTATAAAATAGAGTAATTATATGGACAAATTTATAATTGTGAATATTTTTTTACAGGTAATGGATTTTATTTATATTCAACAGATCAAGTAACTAATAAGCAATGTAATCATAGCAATTCTGATATTCTACTTATCACTGGCATGGAAAAATCCATGCAAAATTATGTCGAAGAGAAAAATATTATACCTACTAAAGTTGTGATGTCTATTTGGGATTGGTGGTAAGTTTCTAATTATAATCATATTTATGTAAAATATGAAAAATATTTAAGTTTAATTTTTTTTGTTAGGAAAGAGATTTTAGTAATTTCGATTACAACTGCGTTTTTATTGAATTTTATGTTGACACAACGTTTCTTTAATGTAACGACAATCGCTAAAGATGCCATACCTGCGGTAAGTAAATAAATAAACTGTATAATTATTTATATTTTTTACTTTCTTATTTAGCTATTTTAACTTTATATTTTATTTTAAATTAAATGAATTATATTTCAGCCTTTAATAGTTGAAAGACATGTAGAAACCAAAATAAGTGATACAACTAATAATAATGGTGACAATTTTTATTCACGTTTCTTAATGGATTATGAGCTAGTTGATTGCTTGGGAAAAGGAGGATATGGCGTAGTCTTTGAAGTCAAAAACAAAATTGATGATTGCAATTATGCGATTAAAAGAATTGCATTGTCGAACAAGTTAGTACTTAATTATTTTCTCTTCTTTTTCAGTTCTTTTCTTATAAAGACTTATAAAGTTTGTTCGTGTCGCATGCTTCAACATGCTCCTACTTCCTCCAACCGTAGTTTCTACTCACTCAAACGCGCTCGTTAGAATGAGTAGGAATTATGGTAGGAACATGTTGAAGTATGTTGGAGTATGCGATGCGAACAAATTTCTTGTGTATTCTTAAATGAAATTCAAATACTGAATAGTATCGTACTTATCTTTTTCTAAACTAAAGGATAATATTTAAAAGAATGATTATTTTTCATTCTTTTATTTTATTAATATTTATATTACATTAATGTTTAATTTTATATAAATTTAGAAAATGCAAGTTAAAAATTTATTAGGATTTTTATAATGCAGTTTATTAAGACTTCTAAATTTACAAAGTAATTGATTACAGCATCTAGTTGCACTTATAAATATGATTATAACAATAGAATTTTAACTAGATAAGAATTTTATTTATAAAATACTATTACAGCGAAGATTCAAGAGATCGCGTCACAAGAGAAGTAAGAGCATTAGCTAAATTGGAACATCTCAATATTGTAAGGTACTATTATGCTTGGTTAGAGTGTCCTCCTAGTGGATGGCAAGAAGAACATGATCAACAATGGATTGATAAACTAAGATGTTCCACTGATTTTCTTTCGTCGGAAATAACTCAAACCGAGACAAAACCTAATCATTCTGTGTACATTGATGTTTCACAAACTGATCAATCTTCTGTAGAAAGTGCCTGTGAAGCGTTCGAATTAAATAAAGTGGCAAACGATGATTCATACATTATATTTGAAAGATCAAACGAGAAGCAATATGATAATAACTCGATTTGCATTAATACTTACAGTACCGATAATTCAGACTTATCCATTTCGAGTAATATAACTGAAAAAGAATTATCCCATAATAATGAAACCGATTATTCTGAAAGTATTGTGTTTGAAGAAACTGATGATAATATTGCGAAAGAGAAAAAAGAACGCAAACCCCAAAAACCGTTTTCCTTAGATTTAAAGAAAAAGCCAAACATCAAAAAGTCTGCGAAAATGTTCCTATACATACAGATGCAGTTGTGCCAAAGACTCAGTTTGAGAGAATGGCTAAAGCAGCACACATCAGAAAGAGATTTTAATCAGATATTAAATATCTTCCAACAAATAGTGGATGCTGTGGAGTATGTACATTTGCAAGGATTAATTCATCGAGATTTAAAGGTATCGTCTGTCTTAAAATATGGATAATAAAACTCTATTTTATATTTTATTTTGTAAAAAAAATTGTTTTTTAGCCATCGAATATATTTTTTGCTCTTGACGGTAAGATAAAGATCGGCGATTTTGGACTCGTCACTGCGATGATTGATGGATGTGATAGGACTCACACACCTGCAGCTGAATATGAGAATGTTTCTTTAAAGAACAATGTACATACTGCATGTGTTGGCACGCACTTATATATGTCACCTGAACAAATGAATGGCCAAAAAACTTACAACTACAAAGTAGATATTTATTCCTTAGGAATAATTTTCTTTGAACTCCTTACACCATTTTCTACTGACATGGAGAGAATAGCAACGTTATCAAATCTAAAAAAATCCATTTTTCCGAAAGATTTTTCGAAGAACTATTCTGCTGAGGTAAAGGAATTAAAAGAATACATCAATCATATAATATCTCATATATTACATATATGTATATATAATGTTTTAATTGGAATTATTATGTAGAATATATATACATATATCTCTTTTACAGTATGATCTGCTCAAAATGATGTTAGATGAGGATCCCATGAAGCGACCTACAACATTAGGTATTAAAGCGAGACCTCCTTTGCAGAATTATGAAATAGTTGATTTTAATACAGATAAAGATTCAAAATGGCATTTTGAATTGCCGCAACTGACTAGACATTCCTCTTTAACTAACAGTAGTAATAGTAACGGCGAGTTGTCTGAGAACATAAATTGAATAGATAAGTTGCAAATATTTTTGAAACATCTATGAAATAAAAAGTTTTTATTTTCTTTTTTTTTTTAGATATATTTGTTAATTACCCATACAACACGGAATCCGGGATATTCTGAAGACATTCAGAAGATATAGTATTATGTCCTTTGAATGTTCTAAGAATATTTTCAGGACGTTTCTTGAATAAAGTGTGGGTATGTTTTTATTAATTTGTCACCATATTTGCATATGTATAGGAATTATGCTCGTAACAATTATTTGGATAACGATACTACTAGATCTCTTCATCAAAAATTTTGATATTTTTTTTTAAATAAAATCAAACTATAATTGTTATATCATTTTTTATGAATGTAATTGTTATATCATCCTTATCATTATCTTGTCAATTTTATTTATTAAACATGTATAATATTATATTGTCATTGATTATATAAATTTATTCTTTACAAGGCTGTAATAGAAAATGAATAACTTTTTAAATACAATATTATACAAAAAATTTCGACTACTGTAGTTCTTTTAGAGATTATGTAAATCTCCTTTTACAACTATCCATCTTCCTATATCCCTCTTTCTTTATCTTTTTTTCTTTGTCCTTATCTCCTACAAAATTTATAATAAAATCTATTGCTCTTCCTAATTAACTAAATATATCTGTATAGATTAATATCTCCGAATATCAGGATTTTTATAGAACTATCTCAAATATAAATATCTACAAATAAGATTATGCATTCTAAAAGGCGCGGGTTTAAAGACTATTAAGACTATTAAGACTGTCTTGTTCTTTTTAGATGAATTTTTGCAGTTCATCTTCTTCTTTCCGCCTGAAGAAAAAAGGAAGAAAGATAAACTGATACAAAAGTACAGCCAAAAAGAACAGACCTATATTCTCGCATGCGTATATATCAGCAAATACCGTTGACTTGATTCGAATATGTTGGAATATGCTTGACACACGCTGCCTACGCTTGATGCTACTGCCGGTATTGCCGGTGCCGGTCTGGCGCGAATGAGCGCTGTGGAGCGTGGTTGGAGGGCTTGGAGGTTAAAATTGATTAGTTATATTTGAAGTTTTTTTGCTTATATCGAATTACAAGATCATACAAGTACAGTATCGAGTATGTAATTATGTCAATTTATCTTATATCATCTTATATCAATTATATATTATCTTATATCATTCTATGTTTTCAAAAATTTTACATTCTAATAATTTCAATAAAAGATGCATTCAGATTTAACCTATAATTTTAATGCGTTGTCTTATTTTCGCAATTTTTAAATTATTTTGTTTTTTTTGTGCATTAAAAGTACTGATATCAAGAATTTCTTGATATCAAAATAATTATAAAAGAATAAGGAAAGATTTATCTCTTTTAAGGTTATTAAAATCTATATGATATTATCACTTAAAATTAATTTGCAAATATTTACATATTCATATATCTCGTCTTTTTCTAGTAATACTTTTAGGGAATGAGGAATATGACGCTTACAGAAATGGAGCCTTTAAAAATGCATTTAGACTCGTTAGAGATGGCTGGGAAAATGGTAGATAAACATATTATTGCAGACAGTAATTTTCCATCCTTAATTAATCTTATGCGATATAATGTGCAAGGTAAATTATACATTAGTTATATAAAGAATTAGTAAATTAGTATTATAAATATAATTGTGAAGGATATTAATGTTAATTTGAAGCTATAAACTAAGCTATAAATATTATAATTAATATATTCTTCATAGGTGGACCAACCGTTAGTGGTCTCGATGATCATGACTATCCTAATTTAAATGGTGCATCAATGACTTTAACAAATATTAATCAAATGAAGATGCTTAATAAAATTCCTTTGCCTTCTGAAGTCATGGAACACTTTGGCCGTATCCTTTCTAAATAGTAAAAATAAATATTTTATTATGTATCAATTATTCTTAGTTGATATAAATTATAATAATTTATAGTATAAATTATAATATTATAGTATTAATTGAAAAGTTAAAAGTTATAAATGAAAGGAGTATGAATTATCCCTATTTTGAATGAATACAGCCTATTTTGAATTTACAATTCCAATAATATTCCTTTTTATTTATCACCTTCAAATTTCTAATCAATTTCTCATTACTGAAATATGGGATGAGACTTATCGATTATGATTCGGCTATTTTTATATGAAGTTTAAATTATGATAACTATTTTATGAATATTAAATATATTTAATCCTTAATAAAATTATAGATATGCAATGTCATTGTATGATGGGTCTTTTCACAGAGATTTCAAAAGCATGGCTTACAATTGATAGTGACATTTATCTGTGGTCATATGAAAATGAGTAAGTATTAACATTTTGAATTTTACTGATAAATATGAATTTATAAATTTATATACATGAAACTAAAATATTAAAATTTTTTTTGCTCTAAAATTATATAGATCTGATGTTGCTTATTTTGATGGTTTGAATGAAACTATTATAAGCGTAGGCTTAGTAAAACCTAAGGCGGGAATCTTCCAGTGCTACGTGAAATACTTGTTAATTCTTACAACAACGGTAGAAATAACTATTCTTGGTGTGACAATACCCGATGCTGGAGGAGGTAATAATTTATTATATTCTGTTTATTTGTGTTTGTTAGGAATTACTTTCTAATTAAATTTAATTTTTTTTCATATATCCACAGAAATGCAGTTAGTTCCAGAACCGATCTTTACTGTTACTACCGATGGAATAGGAATCACTACAATTGCTAATACTAATAGTGGCAGAATATTTCTTGGTGGTAGAAATGGATCACTTTTTGAAATATATTATCAGGTTAAAAATCTTTATCAATTTAAAATAAATTTTATTTATTTTATTCTTAGTTTTATTTTTTAAATTCATTTTATTATTCTATATGAATGAATTTTTTCGCATATAGGCAGAGAGCAGCTGGTTCGGCAAACGTTGTAAAAAAGTTAATCATTCAGAAGGTCCATTATCATTTTTAGTGCCATCATTTGTCACTATGGCACTGTCAGAGGAAGAAGCTATAATACAAATATCTGTGGATGATTCGCGTAATATTTTGTATACTTTGGGTGATAGAGGCACAATTACGGTTTGGGATATTGATGGTGGCGCATCTAAAATCACTTCATTATCTCAAGCTTCTTTAGTTCAAAATACTGTTCATGTTGTTAAGTGGGTAATCTTTTATTAATGTACTTAATATACAGAGAGTACTTGTATAATACTAACATAAATAGAATTATTAAAACTTATTTTTTCCAGAACTCTGGATAGTAACAATTTTCGACCTCTTGTAAGCATATCAGCCATAATGGAATCCGAATCGATACATTTGAATTTGGTTGTTGTTGCGGCAACAGGAACTCGTTTTTACTTTAGTTGCACTTCAATTGCAAATCCGTCGAGTAGACCACAATGTTTACAATTGATACATGTCAGGTTACCACCAGGCTATGCTGCAAATGCTCCAGTAATGAGACCACGAAAAGTACAAATGGCCTATTATCGAAAGGGTAATTTATTTTTTTATAATATATCTTGAATAACACATTCGATTTGAATATAATTCATTGCATTGTAAAATATCTTCTAGGGACTCTTTTTCTTGTTTGCGGTGGTGATACGGAAACCGCATGGTGTTTGAGTAATGATGCTTATCCATTCACAAATTACTTGGCTGAAACTCAAAGTATTTTGCCTCTTGATAGTCCAGCTTGGGCTATGGAGGAAATCATAAGAGATTCGGCTATACATATAGAAAAGCAAAGTAGTGCTCAGGGTGAACCTCCTTTATTAGTGCGCCAACATATGGAACCACCAAGGAAATTTATATTCTTAACAGCACAGGTATGTATAATATATTTTTATCATATCTATATGATACATGCATTGGTTATTATTATTATATTTATTTTGTCACAGGGAGCGATAATCTTAATGCAAGTCCGTCCTGTAGACATATTGAAACAACTTCTCTTAGAACAACGTGGTCCTGATACTGAAGTAGTACGCGCATATTTTCAAACACAATCCTTGGAACAAGCTTGTGCTACATGCCTAATTTTGGCGACACTTGAGAGTTCTCAAAATGCTCAGGTAATGATATATTTTTATATATATTTATCAAATTTTACTTAGTATAGTGAAAGCGAGTGGAATTATATTATCTGAATTTGAAATTGCTCCAAGAGTTGCTCTGTCAGTTTATTAGTCTAATACTAAGTCTATTGTAATGAGTCTTATGAGATTGTTCAAACTCCCCCTCCTTTAGTTTCTTAGCTTAATATAGTTTTAGAATCTATCTTTTTTTTTTAACTGTGCAAATTACTTCAATCTCTTATAGAGAGAAATATGAAAATAGTCGAGATCGAAATTTGGGATCTGTGAATTTTCTTTCACACGAGACATATAATATGTTATTATATGTCTCGTGTGAAAGAAAATTTAAATTTTATTTATATTTTTTAATTTATATTGGTAATTTTGTTCTATACTATATATATCTATTATTAATACTATTTATTATTAATAACAATAATAATAAACTTTTTTTATGTGTAGTTGTCAGAATGGGCAACTCGTGCATTCTTCCTATATGGTGGTCAAAGAATAGCAGGAATATGTCCTCCGATTGATATGCATTCTGCTTTTCCTACCATACCAGGTATAATATTGTGTTTTCTTAGATTTCAAATGTCCATATAATATTTGTTTTATATATTTGATTTACATTTTAATATATAGCAGATTTACGCACATCTACGCCCAGAATGCCAACTTTCGATTCTAGAGTCCAATCCTTTCGATCACCTACACAAATGGGGCTTACCACAGATATTAGTTTGCAACATTTCTCTGCTAAACATAGCGGATTATATTTGTATGTGGGAAGAATACTTCGTCCTTTATGGAATGTAAGATGTATAAAACAAGAAACAATAAGTAATAAAAATGTGGTAAGTAATTTTAGAGAAAAATTATTATTTTACGTAATTTAAAAAAAAAATATTTCCTCGATTATCTATTCTGAGACAAATTGTATGTTATTATTTTTATTTTTGAAATTTTAATACACTTATAAAATATAGGTATTATTTTATTCAGATTTCCAGTACAGTACCAGCAACACAAATTACTTGGATCTTAGGTCATTTGCAAGCACTTAGATCTTTCTTAAACAGAAATACACATATCACAAAACAGTATGTATTTTCTAAAACATGATTTTTTTATATAATAATATATATGTATGATATGATTTTATTAGATTATATTAAGCTAATTAGGAAGTCAACTAAAACAAAGTATACATATACAGACAAAGCACAAGTAGAGGTTTAACAGACGGTTTTGAAACAACGATGCAAAGTCATTTTCAAGAACCAATTGTAGAAGAAAGAAACTCTTTGGACGCTTTAAAAGTTTTCATTACCCATGCATGTGAGGTTTTGGGTTTATGGAAAATATTATGTGAAAATCAGCTAAATAATATCATCAACTGTCTATCAAAAGTAATTTAATTTTTTTTTATTAAGTTAAGATATCATCCTTCTTACTGAAAGATGATTAGTTTTTTATTTTCAACTAAATCGAAATGTTGATCTTTCAGGATCAAATTACTCAATTTTCTACAGCCACCTTCAGAGATTTGATTTTAATAGGCCACGAAATATCTTCTCTACTCATCGTTCATTTGATTGATAGGTAAGTTTATAAATTTTGTACAAATTTCCAATAATTTACAGTTAATATTTTGCAGTTATCTTGGGGATAACGCATCAGTGGATTCTGTAAGTGCAAAATTAAGAGAAATCTGTCCCAATTTATACAGAACTGAAGATGCTGTTTGCTCCAAGGTAATGTGAATATCATCTTTTTTTTTATAAAAGTTATAATCTTATCAATATTTATATGATATAAGAAATTATATTATAGTATAATAATTATGAGTTTCATAAATTTAGGCAAACGAAATTCTTCTGAAAGCAAAGGGGTGCACAAATCCCGAGGATAAAGAATGTTATCTTCAGTCTGCTTTAATGGTACATATAATATCGTCTATACAACAAAAGATAATATTTAATTTTACTTATTTATTGAATATCTACACAGCTTTGTAAAGAGGTAGCACCGAGGTTGAATCTGAATGCAGTGTGTCAACAATTTGTCGCATGCCAGTTCTACACAGGTGTACTTGAATTGTGTATTTGTTGTGCAGAAAGAATAGATCCCAATAACGCTGCTTCACATTATTATAAAAATAATGAACCTATAGAGGATCAAGAAGGAAATCTCGCTTTTACGAAACGGTATATAACAACAGGATATTATATCTTTATAGATAACAATAAATAATAATTTAGTAAATTTTTATATTATTTACAGTTCAGAGATTTATAAGGAATTTACCACGATGTTAGATCATTTGTATCATCAGAGCATCTCTAATCCTTTAACGCCAACTATACCGAGCAAGCCAGGACCTCCTTTACAAACAGCATCAAATGTTGTTGTAATACCGGCGAAAGAAATTGTATGTAATATAAATTTGTTTATATATTTGAAATGTATTATAATATTAATATCTTTTTTTAGTTACATGAGATCATAGATGATGCTCTACATGCACCATGTGAGACTCTTCATTCTTCGATTTATACTTGGATGATAGACAGAGGGCTTCACGGTGAATTAGTTGCTTTTGCTGTACCTTCGTTAGAAACTTATCTCAATCGTGTCAATGCGCCTGAATTACTTTGGCAGTTTTATGAAAGAAACAAGAATCATGCTGCTGCAGCAAAGATCTTAGATTCTTTGGCTACCAAAGTCGGGTATGCATATATTGCTTGTAATATATTATTTTTTGGTAAAGATATAAAAATTTATATTCATTTTTTTTATAGAGCGGAAATATCACTCTCAAAAAGAGTCGAATATTTAGCACGTGCGGTTGTATGTATGCGAAGCGATCAAACTGGATATGCTCCTTACCTTGGAATTTTCTTACGCGAATTAGAAGATAAATTAGAAGTAGCTAGAATGCAACAGCAAGTATGTATTTTAAACTGTTAATCATGAATTCTACTTTACAAAGTGGAACATCTATAACTTTACGATTTAAATCTTTCTTTTATGTATGCAATAATTGAAAAATATCTTAAAAAGAGAAAAAATAATGTAAGTTGTAAAGTTTTATGTACTATTCATATTCTAATATTTAAATAAAATTTAATGTATTATATTAATTAATAATTGTTTTCTCAAATGTGTTTAACAGATACTTGAGATTATCAGTAATCAGCAAAATCTATTCGATTCGATGATAGTTACAGATGCAAAATTGAGATTAAATTCTTCATTACTTGATATTACACAGGTTTGTAATTTTGACAAAAATATTATTTTTCATTTAAATTTTATTTCTCCCTGAGATTATTATATACAATATTAATTACAGTTATATGAAGAATATGCAGAGCCTTTACAACTTTGGGAATGTAAACTAGCTATTATTCACTGCTCGGGTCATCAAGATGACATGTTAATTAAAGGAATTTGGACCAATATAATTGATAATGGTATACAGTTCGCATATTTATAATATTTTAACAATAGTTTTCTCAACTTTCTAATGAATGCTTAATGTTCATAGAATTAGAAAATGCAACGGAACCATCGAATGAGGATAAAATAACCATTTTAATGTGCAAAATTAAAGTACTTGGTCAAGAATATATTGGATCACCGCATTGTTTCCCAATTGGTAATTATATTTTATATTTATTTGATTTTATATTGATAATAAAATTTTATGTTAATATTTCTCTTAATTTTGTTTAATTTTTTCGTTTTAGATTTTTTAGTAAAACAATTGGAAATGAAGGCATGTAAATATAAAGTAACTAATACTAGTATTATAACTTCTTTCTTGGAATTAGGAGTAGCAATGGAAGATCTTTTAGATATTTATGATAAGTAAGTATATTGCAAAATTTCATTCTGAAAAAAATTACAAAGTATTTGTTTCATGCTCAAATTGTCTGTCTTTAGAATGATTGGTAAAAATACCCGAATTTGGTTAAATGAAGGTAACGAATTTCACTTAATCGAATCAACAGCGAACTTGGTAAATCATTTCATAAAAAACATGACTGTAACAAACAATTTTGTCAGGTGCGTATTTTTTATAATCTCGATATATATAATTCCTTGTACTTCACATTGCAGAGATTAGAAATAAACTAATACAAAAGTCAGATTTTAAAAATTAAATTTAAATATTTTAAATAATATTAAATATTTTATTTTAAAACATAAAAGAAGAAAGCGCACAAAATATATTTGATTTAAATAAAAATAAATAAATGTTTTTATTTTTAATTGCTAATCAAAGTCATAATGTTAAACTTGATACTAATTCAAAATTTCTTTATTGCAGGAGAAAGATAATAACAAAGTGTCAGGATGTTATTTCGAAATGTTTAACAACTCTCTTTAGTAAACCTAATGGTGGAGAACTCGAAAGGGAAATAACAAATTTGCGTTCAATTCAAAGTATATTGAATCGTATGTAAAGCAACTTTAGTATGTACATGAAGAAGAGTATACATGTATGTACATGTTATCATGAAAAAGAAGAAAGCCTTGTGACTTCTAAGTTATTTGATACTTTTTTCTGACAAAAAGCAAATGTTATTTATGGTATTATCATTAAATAAATTAATTGCTCAACTTTTATGAATGTTTATCAAGAAATAAAATTTACACAATTTATTCCAGGTAGACTATTACTGTATAATCTTTTACAAATTTGTAAATTCTAATACTGTATACTAAATAATAATATAAAATTGTCAAATATATATATATATATATATGTGTGTGTGTGTGTGTGATGTATGTATCTAAAATTACTCCCTCCATTTATTTAGCATTTCACATAAAATATGAAATATGCTTTATACTTACATTAAATCAAAACTGATGAAATAAAGTTGTAAAGTTAGGGACGCTAATTTTACACAAGACGTAAATAATGATATAAGATAATATTTAAATATTATGTACAAAAGATGACAAAATTTAAGTAAATTTGGAGGTGCAATAAAATACTAATTTGAAAAGTATATTTATTATCTTCTACATTTTTGTATTATAGCTTAACTTGATTCTAACAATAGAAATAATTATTAAATAAAATTTTTATCATAATTATATAACTAATAGTATTAATTTTGAGAAGAATCAACTATTAAGGGTTTAAAGGATATTTAAAATACTTTTACTGGAATAGTTCTAGGAATGTACAGATTGAATAAAATTAATGAAATAAAATTTAAGAACATTAGTTTTTGTACAAGATGTAAGTAACAATAGATACTTTTCATTTGATGACAAGCGTCATTCTATCCTTGACATTCAGAGAAAATGACAAAGATAGAACGACACTTGTGTTGATTTGTGTCATCAAATGGAAAGTACTCAATGTATAATAATATTTAGATATTACATACAGGATGAAAATGTAAGTCATAAATTTGGAGATAGAACTCATAAGATATAGATTTAGAACAATTTAGAACTTTTACTAGAATAGTTCACTAGAGTAGTTCACTAGTTCGAGGAAATTAAGGAAATGTATTTAAAGATATTTATATATTTTGAATAAATAAGTTTATATTACATAAATTGCTTTTTATATTCTCTTAGGTTATAATAAAATATTTCAAATGGCTTGAGTTGGAATATGATCATTAACATATTTACAAACTATTGTCAGAAATAAAACATCTGTTTTGTTAAGTGTTCTTTTGTATCGATTGATCTCTATTTTTATCAACTACTATACAAATGAAAAATACGGATAATTATACAATGTACATGCAGCATGGACAAGAGATCGTATCATCGTATGAATATTTTGGGGCCCTGAAAAGGGCCATTTGTTACTCGCTGTGATTGCAAACCAGAGGTTGTTGTCTCACATAATCAGTTTACGATTATGCTTTCTTTTCCGTTTTCTTCGGCAACAGCACCGCTTGAATGTTTGGCAAGACACCACCTTGAGCGATGGTTACGCCGGACAATAGCTTGTTTAATTCCTCGTCATTGCGGATGGCGAGCTGCAGGTGTCTCGGAATGATTCTTGTCTTTTTGTTATCGCGAGCTGCGTTACCAGCCAACTCCAACACTTCGGCAGCAAGGTATTCCATCACGGCAGCCAAATACACCGGTGCTCCAGCGCCTACGCGTTCGGCATAATTTCCCTTTCGCAATAATCGATGGATACGGCCCACGGGAAATTGTAATCCAGCTCGATTGGAGCGACTCTTCGCCTTGCCTTTAATTTTGCCTCCTTTGCCACGTCCAGACATCTTGACGACCTAATCAAGCGTAAACAGCTTCCGTACGAACAGTACGATGGCAGAACGCGTTTTAAGGGAGACTTTCAAAACCAGCTTTATTTATAGACAATGGTGTCAGTAACGTTTCACCAATGGCGTGCGAGCGAAGCTGCTATTGGCTGAACGCTGATATGACAGTTGATATTTGAAACACTTTCAACACGTTTATTTCTATTATTATTCCTATTATTTGAAATAAAATGCAAATGAATAAAGTATAAATAACGGTTTAGAGAAAATATTTAGATTAATTAAGATAATAATTTATGTGATTGATGTTCATGTCTACTAATATAGATCACTTTAATCTTAATTTAAAGATACATATATCTTTTTTAATTTTTATAATTAAAAAAAGGTAAAGAGCTAATTAATATATCAATTAATATATCAATTAATAAATCAATTAATAAATCAATTAAACTGCATTGATAAAACGGCTTATTAGATTAATTTTTTGATAATTTAATGTTTGCAGACGTGTCACGTCAATACAGGATGTACATGATAGTAAAATAATGTAAAATTCCATTTGAATTTTGTATGTAATGGTCTTAAAAGACTCGATTATGATAAAAATATATAGAACGCTTATAAAGAATTTATTAAATGCTAATTTAAGAACGCAAGACATAGTTTATATAGTTCAAATTTATATAGTTCAGAATATTTTCAATATTTTAAGTTTAATTTTCGAATACAAATAATACTGATAAAATTATATCAAATTCGACTTAAACAACCCTTTATTACAATACAGACACAGAAAAATTATGAAAATAGCATTAAATATGTTTATAGTATACTAGAATTCATCATATTACGCTTCGATAAGATGAGTTAACGAAAAATTAAAATTCAAATTTATAAACATGATTTGTTATACCGATAATTGTAATAATTGCGTGATGATAATTAGAGACTTCTGAAATTATATATTAATACGTTTAAATTAATTTGATTAATACGTTAAATTTAATTTAAATGTATATTTTAATGTCAATACAATTTTTAATGTCTTTTCAATATAGTTTTATTTGTTACAGTTTGCATTTTTCTTATTGTTGTATAGAATTAAGTAATCTTCCTTATAAAATTGTTTCGTGCTGTATTCAGTATTTTCTATAATTTTATTTAAATCTCATCAATGTTTATAAATTATAATAGGCAAATCAATATTTAGAAAACTTTTAGGTAACGTTTCATATTCAAATCGATAAATATAACGTAAACCAATACAAAAACATAAGATAAATAAAAGATTCCGAAAAAAAGCCTAAGAAAAAATCTTACAAACGTCAGCAGCACACACACACAAGATATATGTTTTCTCGCTCGATTGCTTGCATTTTAGTAAATTACTAGAAATTGTGTTCCGGATAGCGATCGTGTAACTTTTTTTTACAATGGAAACGTGAAAAGTGAATATTTTTATGTACCTATGTATGTATACAAGAAACGTTTATTTTTCCGCTCTACAGAGAAAGTTATTATATGATCGCTACCTTGGGAATCAATCATGTAACTTTTTGTTTAATTATGTTCAAATTTTTCTATCCGAATAAAGATGTGAAAAAGCATCGATGTAGGCTAAATAAATTAAAAGAAGAAAGATGTAAAATTTGGTCACGAAAAAGGTAAGAACTAGGAATGCACGAGTAGATAAGATAAGATTTAATAAATATAAAAGTTTCATGAGACCACTCGAACAGGTCAGATATCTCGCTTCGGGCATTGCATCACTTCGATTCTTTTTTTGAAAAGCGTTACGCGGCTTTGACTATGCATTTGCATTTCCTAATTCTTATGACCATAACACAGACTCTTATATAACACAATGTATAGTGCATAAGCGAATCAACTAATCAGAATCTTTCCATTTTTCCCAGTCCATCGAAGACCATCGCAGTCTAATTCAGCCATTTGGCTGAATTGCGAGGCTAATAAATCAAGAAGAAAAAAAAGATAAGAAAGTAATATTTAAGAGGAAGGAAAGTAAAAAGAGAATAGAGATGATCGAGATGTAATTAAGATAGGATAAGATATGTATGTAAAAGAGTTTGTGCGACATAAGAAGTAGACATGCATAATAATGTGAATAAAGTAGGAATATAAGACAAGATTATAAACAGAGGAAACTAATTTTAAAGAATAAAAAAAAGGGCACAAGAAATGATGAAACAGAAATTGAAAAAAATTAGGGAAAAGAAGAAAATATTCAAAGTACAAAAAAATAATATTAGCAGAGGAGAAAGGAAGTATATTTCACAGAGATTTATATTAGGAGAATCGTGGTGATGTATTTGGATGGCGACGAATCAAAGAATTAAAAGTATAAGGAGATTGAAGCAGTATTGAGAAGGGCATTGAAGAAAAAATGAATAAAAATTGAAGATTATATTAATAATAAACAACGAAAGGGATAGGAATTTAGCAAGATATAAAGTACAAATAAATTATAAGTCGATAGAAATAAAGAAAAAAAAAAATATATATATATATATATATTAGGGAAAAAGTTCGTGGCGTTTTTTTAATGCCATCTAATGGGACGCCACGAATTTTTTCCCACACCTAATATATATACACAATTTTTAAAGAACATCTTTAATAAAAAGAGGTAGGGGACAGATAAATAAAGGTTAAGAGGTATATTGTAGATAAGATAGAAATAATGACAAAATATGCGCGTCGAGATTGATACATTAAGGATAAAAAAATAGCTAGCATAAAAGATAGACGAATAAGGATAAGATAAAAAGTGTATCGAGTTCCCTTGGCTTGCAATGTTGAAGATAATTACTAATTGAGTCTTCATTGAGTTAATTTTTTTGATAAGTCCGTTTAAAAATATTTAAGAATATCATATATTTTCATCGAAAGATATTAAAGCAACGTAAATGTAATTAGAAACTGTTTAAGTTACAATTCAGAAAAGTTAAATGTTTATGAAATATTGTATGTATATATATTTCACGAAAAAATATGAAGCCTTTTTAATTTCAGATCTACCAAATTTATATATTTGACATATGCATTGTCGGATTTATAAATTGTTTTAAAAATATTTTTGCGTTCATTAATAATTGAATTATTAGTATCATAATTACAAGCCATGAATTGTATATAAATATTGCTTGAAATTAGAATAATTTTATATTCAATAAAATTTTATTTTTGTTGTCATGTTCGTATTCGTTGTAATATTAAACGGAATAAATATTCGGAAATTTTTAAAGTATGTTAAATATAAAGAAATTTGAAGAGATATTTTTAAACACTAATTTCTTTAATAAATATATTGAAAAAAAGTATCAAAATAATTCTATTTAAATAATAAATAATATATATGCAATATATATAAATAAGATATATGCAAACAAGAAATATCCGTTTGAAAAATTGTTGGCCCTGAAAAGGGCCGATTAAATATTTTTTTATAATTCATTGCGCCTAATTAAGCTCGCTCGCCACGGATACGACGTGCCAGTTGGATATCTTTAGGCATGATGGTAACTCGCTTAGCATGAATAGCGCACAAGTTCGTATCTTCGAAAAGACCGACAAGATATGCCTCGCTAGCTTCCTGAAGAGCCATTACAGCAGAACTCTGGAAGCGAAGATCCGTCTTGAAGTCCTGAGCAATCTCACGAACAAGTCTTTGGAATGGCAATTTACGGATTAATAACTCTGTACTTTTCTGATAACGACGGATCTCACGGAGGGCCACAGTGCCAGGCCTGTAACGATGGGGTTTCTTTACGCCACCGGTAGCCGGAGCACTTTTCCTTGCAGCTTTCGTAGCTAGCTGTTTGCGAGGCGCTTTTCCTCCTGTCGATTTGCGAGCGGTCTGCTTGGTACGTGCCATTGTAACCGTAAAATTGTGAATCGAATTTAACAGAGCGAAACTCTATGTCAAGATTATGAGTCAGATTGTGAGTTTAGTTCGCACTGCTCCTGTATTATATACAGTATCGGAAAAGT
>Ga0157364_1000490_pt1 | contig 27378 bp, 17 predicted proteins | sample AttsexASBM2_FD_111476 | JGI IMG/M metagenome (GOLD analysis project Ga0157364, IMG submission 111476) | Fungus gardens microbial communities from leaf cutter ant in Ribeirão Preto, State of São Paulo, Brazil - Atta sexdens ASBM2 | ecosystem: Host-associated > Fungi > Mycelium > Unclassified ... | reverse complement strand
AGTGACAATATAAAGTGTGATCATGTCACCGCACACGGGTTACACGCCGGTCAGCGGCATGGAGTACGAGGAACCAGTGTCACGCACTTATCAATACCGCAAGGTGATGAAGCCGATGCTGGAGCGCAAGCGACGTGCCCGTATCAATCGTTGCTTGGACGAGCTGAAGGATCTGATGGTGACTGCACTGCAGGCCGAAGGTGAGAACGTGGCAAAGTTGGAAAAGGCAGACATCCTTGAGTTGACGGTGCGTCATCTTCACACGCTACGCGCCGCCAGGAGACTCACACTCACGCCGGAGAATAGCTACGCCGACCGATTCCGCGATGGCTTCACCCAGTGCGCCCAGGAGGTGTCAACCTTCCTGTCGACGCCGGTCGCTGCAGCGGTGCATCCCGCCGCGGGTGCTCAACTCATGCGACACCTCGGTGGCTGCCTTCGACGACTGGAGGGTCCAGCTGGTACCAAGCATGCACTGCCGACGGCAACCTCGGCAACTGCGACGAAGATGGCTCAAGCGCCGACGGGTCAGACAAACGTGCCCCAGAACGTGTACACTCCTCCGCAGAGCCCTGTCAGTGTCGCGAGCTCCTCCGGTGAGTCTTCGGAGTCTTCCAACGCAGTCTGGAGACCCTGGTGATGAGGCAATCAAATGACAAACACCATCTCGAGATATCCAGAACGACGGAGAATCAAGACGGACAATCCAACGGACAATGACGAAGGATCCTTCCGCTGATGGCATCGCGAGGAGGAAAACGACGAATCGCTGTCTTCCAAAAGAAACTTTTGCGAAGTCTCATTGAGAATTCTTTGAGAACTTTTATTTCTTTACGCGGTTTACTCGGTCGCATTGTACATAGGTGATTAAAGCTTTAAGTGACGTCTGTGATAGGGTTCCATTTTGTACCTGAGATGACTATTTTCTTGTAAAACATAGCGACTATTATATAGATGTTAACTTGTTATGTTTAAGAACTTTTTTCGACGTAAAGTCATCCGGCATCTCTGTTGAGATCGTCGGATAGTATCATCATCATCATCATCAATAAACGTCTTGTTTCAATGATAAATGATATCGAATCACCACCCACAATATATTCCACATCCTTCTCTTCTTTATTAATCTTCTTATAATGACGGAATCATAGATATATGAAAAGGCTACATGACACAGCGAAAAGCGCTACTTCATTCAAAGAGTACATTCCTATTTATATGATAAAATTCAAATTTATAACTTCATATGACGAAATTTAATATACTTATTTGTGCAAATTATTGTAGATAAATTAAACGAAAAAATAAATATAAAAGATCTATTGCAACTTTTTTAATGATTTAATAATAAACTAATATTTATATTCAAGATCTAATGATAATAGTGACAGAATTAATACATATATTTTAAATGTAGAATACATTACGCAAAAATAATTTGCATAATTTAACATAGTTATAGATTTTACTCGAGTCGAATGAATTTAATTAATCTTGTATTTTATATTAAATTTTTAAAGATATCCAAATTACAGTATATCGAAAATCGTATATTGCAATTAAAAAATTTAATATTTGTGCAAATTATAAGTTAATTAAACGGAGGAAAAAGAAAAAAGTCTGTTAAAGCTATTATTGATAATGGCAAAAGAGTCATTAAATATATTTCGAAATATAAAAAGAAGGAAAAATTAATATTCACATAATATTCGATTCATTTCAATTAGGTATTTATTTATTAATTTATTTAAAAGCATTTATAAAAATAGCAGCATATATAAAAATAATCCGCATAGTTTATAACTAGTAACAGTTCAATTGCTCGATTTGAACAGATTTAATTAATCATTCACTTTATTAATAAATTTTAACACACAATAATGATCGAGATTAAATATATCGCAGTAAATCGGATCATATTTTCACGATTAAAATTCTTGCACTTTAAACGATTTTTTAAAAATAAAATAATTAAAATTTATATTTTATTCGTTAATTTTATTTAATCGTTTCTTTTCGTCATAACTGCATTTTTTTCTATACTAATTTATTTTTTGTTAGCTTGAATTTACTCTCAAAAATTTTATTATGCTACTAAGCTTCTGAGTATTTAATAATATAAGCTAGCTTTGAACTCTACATACTTCTCATTTGACAATTGCATTTATCAACAAATATTCGGCACACTGCTTTCCCCGAGCTGATTTAGTCATACAAAATTTGGAGGTTCTTGAGACATTAGATTTTGATATTCGATTCTTCTACAGGTACGTTGATGACATAGTTATAGTAGTACCAACAACAATGATAAATGCAATGCTTGACAAATTTAATCTACTCCATCCGAGATTACAATTTATACTTGAAGTGGGTATCGATAGAATTAATTTTCTTGATACCACGATCATTATTTCTAACAACATAAAATTTGATTGGTATCAAAAACCAACATTTTCGGGAAAATATCTAAATTTTTTGTCTCAACATCCTCTTTCTTAAAAGAAGGGCATAATAATAGATTTATGCCCATTTTCACAAATGTAGATTAACTTTAATCTCGATTCAATTTACTCTTCGTCTTTTTTTAGTTCTAAAAATTAGACGTACCTATAGATGTAAAAGTTAATTTACATTGGTGGAAAATCGGGCATTAGTAGATAGAACTCTCTTTTCATCGGATATAAAATTCCATAGAAAAAAATCTGGACCTTATCGTTAAAGTTCTTCTAGACAATGACTATCCTTTAAAATTCATATTTAACACCATATCTGAAAGAATGAAAAGTCTCATTAATAAAAAACACTATAATAAAAAAACAGACAATGAAAATGAAATAAAAAATTCTTGGTTCACCAATACCATTTAATGAATATAATTTTAACAAATTTAATCATATTACCAAAGATTTATATAAGTATGAGACTTTCTTTCTTCAATATGAACAAACTCAATAATATTGTAAAAGCTCATAAAGATCCGGTTTTAAAATTGTCTAGGAAATATACAAAATCAGGTGCAAAGATTGTAATACAGTCTACGTTGGTCGCCCAGACAACTAAAAACTAGAATAACCAAACACGAAAGCCATATCAGAAGAAGCACAAAATCAGTAATAACTGAGCATAGGTTGCATTACAATCATGATTTTGATTGTATAATAATTTGAAATTTATCGCGCACATATAGTACAGCGCCAATTCTCAATAGCCAAATTTATTATAATTATAAGCTAACTTTCTTACAATTCTTGATTCTAAATGTTAAACTTTTTATATATTTTATATTATTTATTTTATATATTGGTCATGAAAATTTCTCATTTTTATCTGGAAAAATCAGGGAATTTTAAAATTCATTTTCTATGACAACTGTATAGAATAAAAAGTATCTTTTTTATTCTGGAATATCTTATTTAGTTTATATATAAAATAAATCGAGTGTGTATGTATTATATGATATATAAATATTCGCGAGATATAACTTTGGAATTTTTGCATTAAATGCATAATTCTTATAGGCGCAAAGCTTTATTATAAAATTACTGAGATTATAATGAAAAAGGTTGTCATTGAAAGAAAAAGCGAAAAATGTGTTTTATATTTCATTATATTTTCTTAACTTTTATGTCCATATCCAATTATAAAGGTACGATCTTGTCATTTCTTGTATCGTCAAAAAATCACGGAAGTTACGGTACAGGGGATGCAACAAGATTAAATCGCTTTAAATTGCATAGCACTGCAACGAAAACGCTACAGCAAGTCACCTTCGGCGCATGCAAAAGACTACAATGTTTGGCCGGCGGCTTTAATCGCGCCATGCGACATTGCAAGAAATCGAAAACCGCCTGTCACCTGCCGTAGCCGTCCGAGTACCATACCCGGAGGTGGCGAAACTGACACATGAATATTAATGTGTCTTATGCGACTTAATACGAGAGCTTTCTTGTATCCCAGTCTTAAAACACGATTTAATCAATTTCCCTCATTCTCCACGGGCGTCAAAAACACAATGTCTGTTTCGTACACACACTCCACAGGAAGAGCAATCTTGCTCTCGCTTTTTTTATCAGTTTGACCCAAACCCCTCGTGAACTAATTTTAGAAATCTCTATTTTTTTTCTCCGATATTACTTAACATGCATCAGTCTAAAATGAATCGAATAGTCTTCTTTTTCTATATGAATTGGAATCACGATCTATTTAAAAAGTAATATTTAAGAAGAAGAATAATCTGCAGAGCGCAAGTGGATGGATTGCTCCAAAAGTCATCGATCAATCGCGGCGATCGATGGGCGCGACGCTTTCACACTTTTTCGAGTCTTCCGTTCTGGTTGTATTTTTAAAGCATCGCGTTAATTTGATTTTACGTAAGTAGGCCACGAAAGAAAATTAACTCTTTCTTCTCCGCGAGCCCCCTGTCTTACTTTCCGATTAATGCACTACCGTGTTCCAGCGACTGCACGATCGATAACGAGTATTTAATTGCCACATGGTGGCCGGCATATTTACTTAACATGCGTTTCGCGGCGGCGAATTAATTGACAGCTCTCGCTTTTTATATTTAACTGCCGCATGCGCACATCTGCATCCTGATGTCTATCATCACGCTTATCCATTTTACGATTTCTGCAGTATATTCTTCTACCTGTACCTTCCCGCAAACTTATCATTACAGGGAAAGTGTCGTAACTTTAGCTTTATGATTGTTAATAGTAATGAGATAAGATAAGATAATGCTTGTAGAGAATTTACTATGAAATAAATATTTTCCTATCTTGGAGTATTCTTCTATTCGGAATTCCTATCTTTTATCGTGTTTTACAGGCAATGTTTCGTTCAAAGAATTTGTGAAATTATCATAATGAAAATGACACTTTTTTTTTCCATTGAGGAGACTAATTCTTCAAATTACTTTGCAAATAGAAAATTACAAATTTTAGGGAAAAAAGTCCACGAATAAAAAAATAAGACAACGAAGTTTCTAGGATAGATATAAATTACAGCAGTATTTTTTTTTAAATTATCGCTAATCCACTGTCGCTTTAAAAATACTATTGTACGGCAAAATGTATCTATCATTTCACACGCAAACGGACGTGTATCGACTTCTCATTCAAATGCAATGTGCAACAGACAAACACGTTCTTCGCATGCGAATGATTACATTCGTAATTATTGGGATGTACAAGCCGCTGGTTGATTCACAAAATTTAAATATAATGATAAACGTAACATTGTGTTCAAATTATTAACAAAAATTATTTTTAATAGAATTAGCTAAAGCGTATTAAAAGAATTGAATAATCAAGAGAAGCCACTAGAAAATTTTTTTATATTTTTATTTGTCTTTTAAATATAATAATAATAAAATATAAAAATAAGTCGAATAAAAAATAAGCATAAGATGCATCAAATTAAAATAGGATACATTAACGCAACACAAATGTTCTAATCATGTATGAAATATTGAAAATATATTTAGAAAATTGGGATGAACGTAGTTGCATAAGATTATGAAATGCAAATTGACGTTTGCCGGTAGTTCAAATTTCGACGATCTTTGAATTGACTTATAAGTTATTCGTAATGGTCTATCGAAACGTAAATTATTGCTATGATGTAAATATTCCATATTTATTTTTTCGCGATATTTAATCTTACGATTTCGCACAGCAAACTATGTTTTTTAAGATCGATAAGAAGATATTATCTCCATGTTTTTATGTACTCGAAATATTTTCCTCACAAATTTCCATGCATGTTACAAGAAAATATTAATCCTGTTATCAATGAGAGTACGAAAAGTATTATCTATCATTATAATCTCTCGGCAATTGTAATAATTGCGAATTAATTGTTATGTTTCAGGTGTTTGTGGCCGCGTCGTCATAATGGTAGTTGTTGGCGTTTGAACAATACAGATTGGTACGTATCTTTTCTTTTACAAAACTTCGTAATCGTGCATGCGCTATTTTCTAATATGTGTATTAAGATGCTTATGTCATGCATTGATACGATCACGAAGCATCATTCGATCTAGGCAGATCATAGTCTCACTCGCAGCCGCTGCAGAAATTGCTTAGCGATGTAATTGCCAATGCGATAATAACATTTTATGGCTTTATGTTTTACAGCATTCAGTTTGTGACCTTCAATCTTTATGATTCTTATTATATATTGACGTTTTACTATGCGACTTTTTATTAAACCAAAGAAGGTCATAAGTTAAGGAATGTAAAACAGTTTATCCTTTTTTCTCAAAAAAAATATATTAACTTTTCAAATATTTTTATCAATACATAATGTCCAAAAATATCCAAAGTATATTTTATAAAAATTTTTGTAAAACATTCATATAATTCTCAAGAATAATATTACATTAAATTTTCAAATCAATATTTTTGCCAAATACACAATGATCAAGAATACCTAAAATATAATTTGTAAGAATTTTTGTAATATGTTTTTAAAAAAAATTACTACTAATTAATTAATTTTTAAAAAATCAAATTTGTAAATTAATATTTTAAAATATATGATGATCAAAAATATCCAAAGTATGTTTTGTAAGAATTTTTGTGATTTTTTTTCCATAATAATTGATGTACAATAATTTTAAAAATTTTTTAAATCGACTAAAAAAATTTAAGTAATGGTAACATTGTGGAGTTGTTTATTTATTGAGTGTTCTGCATTGTGGAGTTAAACGGATTTGAGACAGAATGCAGCGAAAAAAATTATGGAGAGAGAATTTTTTGACAAAAGTTTTGTTCAAGTTACGTGGCTGCCGGCGAAGTTAAATTTTAATCGAATTTTACGTATTAATCTTGCTCTTTACTGTAACAAGTAAATTGATTTTATCTGCAATCTCAATTATGCCCTTAAAGTCTGAGAAAACTGATCACTCTTTGTAATCGCAGTGAAAATTTCCACAGGAAGCATCTCTTTATAACAATAATAAGGATATGATTGCAATATCTCGGTAACTAAGTCGACATATGTATAAATGAAGCTCAGCCAATCATAGCAAATTGTAGTTCTTGACAGGCCGTGACATGTTCATCTCTAACAATTTCGTTTCTTGGAGATGTTCGGTAGCGGTATTCTATACCGTATTAACGGTATTCATTGGTACCTTAATTGTTTAAAGACGTCCACATTACGACAGCAGCAAATCGACATGATTCTACGATTACGAATTACGTAATTGCATCGATTCGCTGCTACCGTTATTTGAAACGAGATTGTTTAAGAATTAAAGAGATACCGATGTACAAATGTAAAGGATGTTGAATCACTCGAAGTGTCAGAGTTAAATTGCCATGCGTCATGAATCCTTTGTTCCCCCCATGTGTTGCAGGCTATTCGAGATGGATGTAATCGTATATAATCAGCACGAAACTAGTAGCATTGCGAGCAGCACTGATGGCACCGAGACTCAGTACGATGAGGAAAGCGTGCCTGACCTCGATATCGATGGAGATCTGCTGTCGATTGATGGTGACAAACAGAACAAACTGCCCTTCCGTAGAAGCCTGTTCGATAATGTGCCACCTTACATCGCCTTCCAGTTGTTTGACAGCAAGACTGGCTCGGCACTGCCATACGAAATAACGAGACATCTTAAGTGGCACTTGACTACGGTAACACCGATATTAGTGCGTCGCACCGTTGTGAATTCCGGTTATCGATTAATGAAGAAATGTCGGTATTGGTCCGGCACTTGGGGCAAGCACATGAAATCCATCTCCTACAAGAGTTTGAAGGAATCGCAGAAGGTCAATCATTTTCCCGGCACTTTCCAGATCGGCCGAAAGGATCGGCTTTGGCGCAATCTTAGCCGGATGATGATGAAGTACGGCAAGCGGGAATTCGGCTTCGTGCCGCGCACCTATGTGCTACCTCAAGATATGCGTATGTTTCGTCAGGTATGGGAGAAAAACGGCGGCAAAGAGAAATGGATCATCAAACCGCCGGCGTCCGCCCGCGGTACTGGGATCCGCGTAGTCCACCGCTGGTCCCAAATACCAAAGAAACGCGCCGTCGTCGTGCAGCAATATCTGTCGCGGCCGATGCTAATACGAGGTGCCAAGTTCGATTTACGACTCTACGTGTTTGTCACCAGCTTTAATCCGCTTAAGGTTTACATATATCCAGATGGCCTTGTACGCTTCGCTTCCGTCAAGTACAACGACGACATTAACTACCTCAGCGATCGTTTCATGCATCTCACCAACTATAGCATCAACAAGACCAGCGCGACTTACACCAGCAACGACTCTGTGGATTCTAGCACCGGTCACAAGTGGATCCTGAAAACCCTGTGGTCCTATCTCGAGCAAGAAAACGTGAATGTTGTCAAGATATGGAAATCGATAAAGGACATTGTCATCAAGACGATGATAGCTGGCGAATCTTCTATCAACACTCTAACGAGGGCCAATACAACTTCGAGGTAAGATTTTTAAATTCGTTGAATTTGTTTTTTTAATAAAATAAATTATTCTTTTATTGTTATGTATTTGGCGCTAACATTTTTTAGATTTTTACTACTGCAAAAATTAAATGACAAAAAAAAATTTAAATATGTTTTAAACAATTTCTTTTATAAGATTTTACGGTTAATAGAGAATGCTGGTTTTCCTATGCTGAAATGTAATTAATTTGTTCATGTAACTACTTTGCTCATATGTTCTACTCAGTATCTTTCTGATGTAATGTATTTTATTAAATCCTAAGGTATTGTTGCTATGAACTTTTTGGCATCGATATTATTCTGGACGAGAACCGAAAACCGTGGTTACTCGAGGTGAATATATCGCCCTCTCTACAGTCTTCCTCGCCTCTCGACATCGCGGTCAAGGGGCCTCTCATTAGAAACCTCTTTAATATGGCCGGATACCAACTGCCCACATGCGTACCGGCGGAGGAAGCGGAGAAACTAGCCCAAAGATATCAGTTAGATCCGGTGTGCCAAGATTATAGACTGCATCGAGCTACCCTTAGCTACCAGGAACGTCATAAGCAATCCTTGTACGCGAATCTGAGAAATCGGGAGGACTATCTGGATGAAATAATCGATGATCTTACACCCGATGATGTGAGACATTTGATTACGTATGAAGACGAGTTAACACAGTTGGGAAATTTTGAAAAGATTTTTCCTACTACCACCAGCCACCAATACTTGCAGTATTTTGATGTTCCAAGATACTACAATATGTTATTTGATGCGTGGGAGGCCAAGTACGGTGATAATCGGGAGGAGGGAATCTCCCGATTGCAAAAGCTGTGTAAGACCAAGTATCATTTAGAACAAGTTTTTTAGATTAGTGATGCGCAACCTGCGGTTCACGGGCTGCAAGCTGCTCACTGAATTTTTTGTGATCTGCCGCCGAATCATAGCTAAAAATATAAAATTATTTTTTATTTTATCCAAACGAAATAAATATTATGCAGCCCGCAAAATTTTACCTGTTTTTAAAAGTGATCCTTAAAGGAGGTTGCGCGTCACTGTTTTAGATAGTAATCTTTTTCTTTTAATACGTCACTTTTCAACGATGGTACATCAAAGAAACGCAGAGCTGCGACGTCCCGTTATCGACGCCTTATCGTGTGGAATCCTTTTTGTTTCGCATGTTACGTGCGCTTTGTTGCATACGGGTAAACGTACCATTTCCATGTCCATTGGTTCAACAAGGACCAAATTCATTATGTGCCTTTTCCCACGGTTGTGCGAATTTACTTTATTGTAATGAAATTTGTCTTTAATAAACAATTTTTCATTAATTAGGCGCGGGATTATTAACACCGCATTATTAACCAGTCCTTGCGAATTAATAATCCTTGGCCTTCTTTTTCCTGTTTAAAAACAGATTTCTCAAACAAAAACTGTTTATCTAGGAAATAATAAATTTGCAATTATTTCAGAGATACAAGTTTATTTTTATGTTAGTACCAAAAAATGAAAAATGAAAAATTTACAAAATTTACATTTAGACTGAAATTTAAAATTTGTTTCAAATTATAATTTGTGAATATTTTTGGTTTTAACTTGATATTTTACAAACAGGTTTTACAAGTGGAGATTCAAGATATCAAGCGCGTAAAGGTAAGCAAAAAGATTATTTGTTTATTTCTTTTTAACATGATGACTATGTTGTGAAAGATTGTTAAAGATACTCATAAAAACTTTGGACTCGCAAAATTCATTATTCATGAATTTAATAAAATACGGACGTTGCCCTGAATTTATTTCTTCAGTCAATTTAATGCATGTGCCGATATAGTACGAAAAGCTCATTATTGATAAAAACTTGTCTTAAATTCAATGGTAAAGAACAAATAAACATCAGCCCCAAAGAAGGGAGACATTTGCACGAAATACCAACCACGGTGAATTGTTGACAAGTCATCGTACCGAGAAAGACCGAGATGTTCGCCTAATAGCGACTCTTACGATGGTTGTTCAACCGCAGCGATAATAAAAACTCAAAGCCGCCGATGAATCTCTTTGTTAATGTAGCGACCGTACGTAATTTCCAGCAACAAGAGCAAAGTTGCCTAACACCTGCTCTGATGGCACAGAAAAATGATCCCTCGCCTTATCTTCCCTTTGATTTATCGTCTAAATTCACAAAATTTTAGTTAATAAATAACACGTGTTTAAAAAATTTTAATAAAAATATAAAAAAAATTAGGGTCTTATGGCTATTTCTATTAATTTTAATTTATTTATCTTTTTTAATTCTTGAAATTAGACAAAAATAAAAAGTAAGTTAAACCGAGATTAAAATTAATTTATATTAATAAAATAAACTTAAAAATGTCACAAGTAATTAATATCGTCTATCAATTTAAATTAACTTGATCTCAGTGTAATTTGTCTTTTTCAAGTCTTAGAACTAAAAAAAGATAAAAAGTAAGTTAAATTGAGATTAAAATTAATTTTATTAATATAAATTAATCTTAATTATAATTAAAGTAACATCGGTTTAGTTTACTTTTATCTTTTTCCAGAAAAAGATAAGAGTTAGAAAAAGATGAGTAAATTAAATTGGAGTTAAAGTTAATCTATATTGATAGAACTGGACATTATTAATATATTTGTAACATATCTTAAAGTACATTCGAGGCTTACAACTGTATGTGGAATTAGTTACAAACAGTCAGATATAACGATGAGACGAACCGTCCAAGATCTACGCGGTTTCACAGCTGTAACCACGCCGGGTTTAATAAATCCGTACTGACAATTTAATGTCTCTATTGTGACCGCGACAGTCGGCGGTACCGACAACTGCGCTTGATTAGGTTAATATGAAAGGGGACCAGATTTCTTCGCTTCCGCCCTTTAAATTCAATTACTGGCCGGGTACTCCGTCACTTAAAATATCATATATCAGTTTTGTCCGGAGGAAGTACGATCTGTGATAGAGTGACCAAACCAATTGTCTTCAAAAACGAAGACAAGGCAGCGTTTGATTCGCTCAAATCTTCCATCTCGTTAAAGGATAATTATATACCGGTAATTTTACGTCGCGATGATTAATGTTTTGAATGATATTAACCCTTGACATTTTATACATGAATACAACGGATATATCTTCTTATATGTAGTAAGATAGAACACGTAAATTGATTTGCGTCAAATATAAATTATTTTGTAAATATTCGAAGAAAATAACAGTGTATATTGGCGTTACTTTCGCCAAATTCATTTTCGATCTTCTTTCTTCGAAAAAAAATTATAAACGCTTCATATATAATAATAATTGATGAAAAATATAACAATTATCTTTCGAACGACGTTGACTTCAGACTCCTGCCCACAAGATTTCGGAGGCAAAATTATTCGAGGGCGATTTACATGGTGCACCGGTCAGGGGACACCCTACTATCGTTTGAAGACAATGGGCTCCGCTCGGTGCCACGACGGTCAACGAATTGATATCGTTATTGTAACGACATAATAGACGTATTTTCTTATTGAGATTGTAGCCCCGCATATGTGTGTGACGTGCGCGCCAAGCCAGCCGGACCCGTCTTTATGAATGTATTCATTCATGCGAGCGACCGCGTGTGCGTTATGTAACCAACACAACGCAGATAGCATGTAAGGCTAAGGACCCCATCTCTTCTACGTGAGGACAGATCTCAAGGAGACCCCCGCCGTTGAGAATACGGGACAGGTAATTACGCACGTTTTTTTACGCCGCCATCCATTAACGAGGTTAGAACTCTTTGTCTACCTTCCGTCCGACTTTTCGTCCGAAGCTCTATCTGACCCAGAAAAAGCGCGAACCATATCCGGAATAATGATTTTACATCAGTTCCAAGAATCATGCGTTGAAGCACTTTGGTCCATTTCAGATGATCAAATCGAAATTATAAAATCGTCTTAATTGAGTCATTAAATCGCACGCACACATATATAACGTACGAATTGCGCTTTGTCATTTGATCAAATTGATGATGGCGGTTGAATTCCTAATAAAAAGTTATTTCGTGGAAAGATTCAGAATTTAGTTTGCTTTTATCTAGCGACGAAATTATATGGGAGTTAAAATATATGCCATCGTTCTATAATGGTCTATACTTACGCAGAGAAAATATAATAGTAGCAACTGTAAAAGTGATATACAAGTTCTGTATGTAAAATTAATGTACATTGTACATAGTTGAATGTACCAATTTATGTATATTCATAACTATAACATATATAGTTTAATCAACTATTTATTTAATTTTACATAAAACTTGTACAGTTGTCTTTACAACTTCTTTTGCTATGTCTTTTTCTCTGACAATAAGTACTGTAATAAAAAATAACAATATATTTTTATCTCTTATTATTCTATTTTAATATTTTTTTTTATTTATAAAGAATGAAAAAAACATGAGAATGTGCGAATAATATATTAAATGTAAAAGCGAAGTACGTGAAGTAATTTGCAACCATCAATGAATAGTGATTCTAATTCTCTCCATGCCGATTAGATGTTCGATCCTTGCTCGTGAACTCTGCGCGTGACAATTGTAAAGTGCAGATTACAATATGTCCTCCGCACGTGTGTATAATTAGTGTGTCATTTATCATGACTGTTGGCGCGAGTATAGAGGTCTCGTACGATCCAAGGCCGTTCTCGGTCCACGAGCCATTCTAATATCACTTTACTACACAAGTATAGTTTCAACATTACTATGTATTTAACTACGGCACGTGTTACATTCCTGTATTACACAATTATTTATAGAGTTGCGTCTCGCGTAATTATATTTCTCTATCCACATTCTTTTGAACAACCTTTTGGACCTGACAGTAAGTCTGTTGAGCCCCCATTCAGATATAAATCTCTGTATTAAAAACATCAAATAATGCAATTTTTTTGTTACATCTGCAAATTGGATTATTCTTATTAAAATATACTCAGTATTCATTCTTTTTTTATACAAGTTGTCATTTTAGTTTCTTGAAATTAATTAGTACTTTTTAAGTAATGTAAATTAAATGAGTCTTATAGATATTCAGCGTCAGTAATTGTATTATGGATTTTCTAGAATAAGTCGTTACCTAAGCTTTAAGTCTTAAGTGATAAGATATTGACCAATCATAGTCATTTATTCTTTTCACATTTAACTGGTCAATTTCTTACGGCTTAAGATTTAAGCTTATATAATAGCTTATTGTAGAAAGTCTATTTTTTTTGATTTTGGTATCAGTTGCGAGCCCCTAGACGATCAATAATTATTACACAATATTATGGTCGTTTATACAGACTATTTATTTTTAATTATTTATTATAAAAGGGACATTAATTATAATATTGTACAATAATATTGAACATCTAGGGGCTGCTTTAAAACATTCGAATGTATTTATAAGGAACTGAGCTTTCTTAAACCTTAAAAGTTTTTAGGAAAATTGTCAATATTACATTTCATATATATCTATATTTACGCCAGAGATGTCTGAAAATAGAAGATGAAAGGTGAGATTATATATGTCTATTATATATTGTCTATTGTTGTTCGTGCGCGTATCAATTGCGGATTAACGGCGATTCCGTCTTCCACCACTGCTGCACGCGCGAAACTCGCTTGAGGAACGTACTCGACCCTGGATAACGACTTAATAAACCGGCAGCCGCCACTGGGGTACGAGTAGGGGGTGGGGGGTACGGGAGGGAAAAAACGGCCGCGGTGCGGGCGGATGCGAGCACGTGGAGCGGCGCGGGGATTGGGGGCATCGCGATAGTCAGGTGCGTCGCGTGCCCCCCACCTCTGTCACGTAGCTAACTCGTGCTTTGTTTTGAGAAGGCTTAAGAGCGCCCGTTCCCACGCTTCCGCGCGCGTTGCGCGTTCTCCTCCCGTGCCTCGTGTCAAAATTCGTATTCGAGATACGGCTGTCTCCCCCGTCTGTCCGTCCATCCATTTGAAATTTCGATCGCAGTCGAGGATTTATTCCTTCATGATGCAATCATGTGTGATGTTTGTATGTAGACTTGTTGTAGACTATCTGCAACTATCAGAAATCGTTAATGTCGCATTATATATTCAGAGGAAAAAAACAATAAATATACGAAAAAATGTAATAGTGACAATTATATAGGTGATTAATATACAAATTTTATTGTATTATGTAGAATTTATATACATAATCTATTGAATAAATTATTTTATAATTGCAATAATTACAACTATATAATAATAAAAAATTTATTTAACTTTGTACAAATTTGTATTAATTCTACAAAACTTGTATACTGAGTTACTACTATTTTTTTCTTTGATAAATTAGACACGAAAAGAGGACACGTGAAAATGTTCTTTTTGTTCTGATTTTTACAAATCTATTGGCATATAATTACGCGATCCTGAGTTGCAATATGTGTGACATTAATTTTGCTCCATTTGTTTTAATAAGCCTAGAGATTACGGAATTAACCAGATTCCGAATATCGGCCGCATCATGGTCGCTCCGAGCAATGATGTGAAATGTAGATTTTGCGCGCACGCCGCGCTCGTGCGACGCGGCACGCTCTCCTTCGGCGCGATGCCGGTGCAGCTCGTACATACAGATGGGACTATTGTTTCAGCATTACAATAATCTCGGTCGTGACTCCTTCCTCGTTGCTTTCCGCCTCTCATTGTTTCTTTTTCCATCTCTCTCTCTCTCTCTCTCTTTTACGTTGGCGCGTGACAGAGTTACTCCTCCGGTTTTCTCGCTCTTGCGAGCTGACGTGCACGCGTGATTACGAGGCTACGCATAGGCCGGACGCTCCCTCGAATCACGATGGACTTCCCACATACTTTCACGCCGCGCGCGTACGCTCGTAAACCGCTACCTCCTTTTCTCAACCGGCCGACGAATATTGTCACGCAGCCCATTCCCATACACGGATAAATCGCGCGTGCACGAAGCGTGCGTCGACGATTTCACCGTTTTAGCATATAAGCAGATAAACTAGTGCATAAAAATTTCCTCTACTTGACGGCTACAGTGAAAAAAAAGATTGGCTGCTGCAGCCAATTAGATGGTAAAATATGAGCATTTTTTAATTAGCTGCAGCAGCAGTCTATCTACAATATTAATATATTTTTGATAAGCTAACGCAATCAAAAATTGACTGCTGTAATAAATTAAAAATGCTATGCCATATTCAGCCAATCTTTTCTTTCAGTGTACTTGAATTCTATTCACAAACTTCTGTTTCGATAATTTATTTTTATAAATGTACTTTGAATCAAATTTCTTATAATTAATTTTGACAAGTTCTTTTTGTTTAAAAAAAAAAAAGAAATGATAACTGAAAATATTATAGATTACATTAAAAAACTGCAAAGACAAATTTGTTTCTGAAGTATCTAAAAATTTTGTTAGATACAGATCTGAAAATAATTTTGCTGAATAATCAAAATAATTATATAAGATAGCATAATGTATAATATATACTATAAAAAGTTTTGATGTTTTAACAATCAGCTTGATCATCTTTCGTAATTATTTTAATGGTCTCATAAAATTATTCCGATCTCTATCTAGCTAAATTTGTAAATTACACTTTAGCAAGATCATTCTTTTCATATAAAATGCGTTATGTATTGAAATTGTAATACAATATTAATATATAAGTTGTATAAAAATCAGAAATCATTTCAATTCAAAGCGATCTATCGGAAGAGCCAAACTTGATCAAATTTTAGAAATTCTAGAATAACGTATAAAAGCATGGCTCGTCGCTATAATTCGGATTCTCTCGCCACATAAGTGGGGAGAGCTTTTCCCCAGAACCGGAGGTACCGTGATATTAGAGTGTACCGGCACGCAGCGCGCGCGTGTATACTCGTGCACACACGTCGTGGTGATGCCTAGAGGATTCCTACGGTTTTTCGTTCGGTTCCCACGGCCGGGGTGCGTCAGGTGGCTAGCGCGGGGTGCGCGCAACACCCCCCCTTTCTTCACCCCACGACATAGATGTAAACCCGCGGCCAAAAAATCCCGCGTAGGGCTCCGCCCCTGCCACCATTTTCGGCATGCATGTTGCACGCGTGTATTCGTGGAGGAATGCCACCCCGGACCCTATTCGCTTCGCCCTCTGCTATTCTTTATTATTCGTGAAAACGACGCCTCGTCGTTGACCCGCGACGATTCACCGCAATTGATGGAGCGATCGATGAATTGCGGCATTGTTGTGTCACAGAAAAGACCTACCTAGATCTTTGGAGAAATCGCTTTTCATTATTTATTATCTTTATTTAATTTTTAATTGTATTTTTTTCTTATTTTTTAAAATACATTCTTAAATGCGATAACGTTCTTTTATCAAAAAATTTGAGAGTGACAATTGCGACATTTTTTTCTACACGATTTAAAATACATAAATACTGATATTCGACAAATTTATCCGGTTGTCTCTAGAACTTCTTGCGCGGGTGTTGTGTCGACCAATTGCGAATGTATTTTTTTTACGAGCAAACATTTCGGCATTCGCAGACACGTTTTTGCCAGACGGATTGAGCCAACGCGGGGGAGCCGTTCCCACGGGGGAGAGTTCAGAAAATAACCGCCGAAGAAATCGTGGAACCGGGTTGCCCATGTCGTTTTATTCTTCCGACTGTTTCGTCTTCAGCAGCCTCTTCTGACGTCACTGACCCAATTTCGTGCACGCCAACAGCACCTTTGTGTTCGTGATCCTGTTAAGTCCCAGCATCCAACCGATATTTGCGCTGAGTGCGAATATCTCTCTTTATGTTCCTCATGTTACGGAAATAATGGACGATAATCATGTGGCTGTTACTCGCACGAATGTTACTTGTAGCTTTTTTAACATATAGATAAATCCGTTGATGTGTATCTCTGTAGAAATTATCTTATTTGTTTCTAAATAACAGCGAAACTAGAGATCCTCAAGTAAAAGCTGGAAATCATTTAGATAGTTTAAAACTAAATTTTTCATTATTTATTTCTATTATTTAAAACGGTGTCTAATCTCTTATAGCTTACATGGAAAAAAATGATTGTGCTGATGTATCTATAAAAATGTAGACATAGATCTGAAAATAAATTTTGTTGGATCATTAAAATAATTATATAGAAATCTCAAGCATGGTGAGCAATATTGCAAAAAGTGACATTCTAGCAACCAATTTAAGCATACTGCATAATTATTTTGATGACCCAACGAAATTGTTTTCAGATCTGTATCTAGCTAAATTTTTAGATACTTCAGCAAAACCATTCTTTCTATGTACACAAAAAAATGGAAGGCAATAAGACATACATAAGTGGTGAGGACTGCCACCCATACACACACACACACACACACACACACACACACACATCCACACTTTCTATACAGTAATCATAAGACATACTGTAAGAATTAGTCAATCACAGTCAACAATTGTAAAAATGTAAGGTCATTCTTTTTAAACTTTTAGTTCTAATTGGCTAATTCTTATACATCTTATAATTTACGGTTACGGAAAGTGTGTGCGGTGGCCCTAAACAAATCGTCCAATTACAGTAGAAGTAAAACAATGACATAAACAATGGTAAATTAAAAATGTTGATTTACTTACTGCTTAGTTTTTCTATTGTGCCTGGCTTAACTGTTTGTCATCAATATGAAATTTTTACTCTTTGTCTGTAATCTGAATCTTCAAACTTCAATAGATTCAAATTTTTATATCGTTCCGAACTGTATAAAAATCTAGAAAAAATTCTTTCATATTTGTTAAAAAGCTATCATAGAACCTGGATTTTATTTATTTATTGTATTTTATTTATTTTTTTAGATTTACATTTATCTACTAAAATTCATAATTAAAATATCGACTGTACCTTTAAAATTCCTTTGGTCGACGGAGAATTAAGATAAAATGAAAAAGATAGAAGAGATTCATGGATACACTTATCTCATTCTATCTTAAGCGTTTAGTCTACCATATTTAAGACTGTGTCTAATCTCTTGAGGATCTCTAAGCCACCCACACGGCACCAAAATACGAGCTATCTGTTATGCATTTTAGCTAACGCTTTCGGCAGTCTTTCCGGTAAAGTGTGTAAGAGAATGTTACAACGACCGTTGTCGTTTGCGATTACATCGAAATTCGCTATGTCTCAAGAAGGTATGTCGTCGCGGCAAAGAAAAGGAGATAGGTGGATCGGATCGGCACGAGATTCTTCCCACGTCGTCGTCATCACCGCCATCGTTGTCGAACATCGTTGAAACGTGCTGAAAGCGTGCTGCTCGCGTGGCCGTTACACGAGGACGACAAAGAAGGGAGAAGGATAAGAGCCGGGCTCTGACGATCTTTCTCACGGGCCAGGCGAAGAGAGGACGTCAGGTGCACGCAGGACCTCCTTCAGGAAATACAACGGTTCCTCACAAGGATTCGCGACTTCTGCCTTCCCACGCTCCTCCAGTTGTAACGACCAGATTCGAGTCCCTTCCTCCTTGCCTCTTTTCCGTCCTTACCCTATACCCTCGTTTTTTCCCTTTTTTTTTCTTTGCGCGCGTGACGAACGGTTTCGGATCCATTCGGAGATCCGGGCGCACCGGAATGACCGCCCCGATAAGTGTACGTCTGTATATGTAAATAATTGCAGGGTGAAGGCATTTGGCCGTGTTAAAGGCATTTTTGTACCGGGCAAAAAGTCCCGATCGCGAAAGGACGAAGTGCGTGACGAAGCTGTCTTTCGATCGCGATTGCCAGCTATCGGTCGCGGACCATTCGCTCTTAATTAGCGGATTTTTTTTTATTCGGTTTGCACAACGTTTTGCGTCATGCACGCGCGCAAGCGCAAGCCGTGAATTTACGTGCACAAGGAGAAAGAAAGAAAAATCGAAGAGGAACGAATGTACTGTTCCGCGAACGAAAAAACGAATAATTAAAAATTTCTCTCTGTCTGATTCAGAAAAAGCGCGAATGCGGTCGTTCGCCCGTGTCGATCGATCGATCCGTCGCTCGTTCCTGGAACAAATCACGGTGCTGAGATCACAAAAACGCGGATCGATTCGGTCGAGGGAGCGCTCGGCGATGTACGGGCTCGTGGCACTTTATTTGCGTTCGACTCTCACTACCAAAGCGAGACCGTTCCAGTCTGGCGGTCGTCACAGAACCAAGATCCTCGAGAAGACCCAAGGAGATATTCAGGATCTGGCTTATGTCTGTCTCATTGTAATCCATGGGAAGAATCCCACAGAGACAGAGCCGCGCTTCTCCGACGACCCCACTTCGATCATCTGATCCAGGAGTAAGAGAGCCGCGCATTTAGGGTGCGCTGTAAAATTACGCCCCTTAAATTGAAAACTCTTGCGGGGATATGCGATAGCTTGACCAAAGAATTTAATATAAGAATTTAATTTAATTTAAGATTAAATTCTACAATCTACAAATACATCAAAATATGCTTTTAATCGTAGAATACTATATAAAAAGAATGATTTTGCTAAAATACTTAAAAATTTAATTAGATACAAATCTAAAAATAATTTTGTTAGATTAAAATAATTATGAAGCATGCTAAAGCGCGATCGGCTAGGGATTTAGATATCGAGCTATGAAACTATAAAGTTACAAGATCGTGAGAATCTACCGAATTTTGAATTTCTTCAAGGTGTTCAACTAAGGATTCGATAAATATTTGCTTCACCTGTCGTTATCCGTGACTGACACGCCCTCGGATATGTTTGCGCAAACAGTTTTCAAGTCTTATATAATTTTTAACAAACCTGTAGAAAGAGATAGATGATTTACATGAATACTTTTTAGTGATCCTAAAAACAGTCCGAACAAATTTATTGCTTCATGTAGAAATTTTTATTAATAATAAAAGATTGTAGAATTCTCTGATTAATAGATGTTGGAAGACGTTCCTAATTAATCCTAAAACATTATTGTTACTGAGTTATACAGTATTGCTATTAATTGTATGTAAATTTTACGTACAAAGAAATAGGCTCTTAATTAATGTAACACAATTTTTTTATTTATATTTGATACTTTTAATAACAAAATATTTATAATTTAGATTTTTATATAGACACAAATAACCTAATTATTTAGAAGGAAAGAAAGCATAAGCATACTGTCGAATACAATCTTGAATTGATACAAAATATGTAGTTCATCTATGTATGTATCTTTGTCTTCACTTAAATGAAATATGTAATAATACGAACAAAATACTAACATAAAACTGTTTCAAAAATTAAAATCAATTATCATGCTCTCTGTTATAACACTGATCAGGATCACTGAGTCTAAACTGATATATGTATATATAAGTATATATATATAAAATATATATATATATAAAATAAAAAAAATATATATATATATAAAACGGAAAGAATTTTTATTATCTTAGCTTATAACGTGGCAGATTAGACTTCCTAATGATCATTGAAAACATACTTAATGTTCATTTATCTCACTCAACTATAAAAACGTATTGATACACAGAAAGAGCGATTTTACAGAAGTGTCTAAAAATTTAGCTGGGCTAATATTAAGTACACTGAAAATTATTTTGTTGGACTATCAAAATAATTATGTTAGACGATCAAACTGATAAACAATATTACAAAAAGTTTTGAGAGCTTAACAATCAGCTTGAGCATACTTCATAATTAAAATACATATTTCAAAATTCTTATATTAAATTCTTTGGTCAGACTACCTTTGTAAGAGTTTTCATGCAATTTAAGGGGCGTAATTTTACAGCACACCGTAATTGCTTAATAAGGTAAGCAGTTAAGTACGTCGTTCAATTGATTGCCGATCATATATGAAAATTATATAGCGCTTATTGCCGAATTTCTGCAATATGCCATTTCGTTTATTTGCATAAAGCCCTCGATCCCGCCTTCCCAAAATCGTCGGTTAGTTGGTAAAATGCATAAACAGTGCACGATAGGCACGAGCAAAATTCCACGTTCCACCCGAGACGCGAACCGTGCATTATCGGAGTCTCTTTTTTTTCTCTCTCATCCTTTTCCTTCTTTTTCGAAAAGCAGGAAGTGCTGGCGGCCGTAATCTTCTGCATTATAAAGATCGTGAGAGCCGGTCCAAGGTGACGGACGAGCAGCCGTAATCGGAAAGAGATCTCGAGCGAACACTGAGAACCGCGCGACCACGTGTCAGTCACGCCGCTCGCGCTCGTGCAAGGTGGAGAAACAGGTTTCCCGGACAGAGAGTCCACGTGTGAAGCGGGTGGAATTTCTGAATTTCATATCTCATTCTCCATCTATCCTCGCGAGCGAACAAGGAGGAACGCTTTTAATCGACGCCTGTAATGAGTGCGGCGAAAGATCAGTCGCTCTTCGTAGATTACCGCTCGAGAATTACGATCTGTACGAGACGATCGAGAGACGATGGTGAGAGATGCGATGGCTAATTTAGAAAATTAATTAGTGAAATGATAGGTTGCTGAAATCGATAATACATTTTCCATATATATATATTAAATGAAAGCCGGTCACTGTTATGCCAATCTTAATAATGTCGTGCGATTACGTCTTCTTGTCAAGCTGGAGAAGAGGAAAGACGGAAAATTGAGTCTACATCTCGTGTAACATATAAAAGTCAACAAAAAAATCAAAATGACTTTGTTTTGATTCTTAATGTCAATAAAGTCAGATTTTGTAATCAACATTTTGATCAACATTTTGATTTTCATAATGTCAAAATAAAGTCATTTAGATTTTCTCTTGACTTGATGTGTTCCTTGGGATGTAATACCGGAAAAGTCTCCGTCCACGCGTCGGCCACACTTCAGGCGTGTTCTGGTACCGACACGATCGTTAGCGGTCGCTTCGAATAGTCGGTTACACGCGGATCAACTCCGGACGATGCCGGGCCCTTACGGATCGTGCGTCTCGTGGGAACGGAACGGCCGTCAGCGCTGGAGCGTTTCAGGAAGCTCTTCGTGTTCCGCTCCCGCGATCACCGTAAAGAAGAGAGCGGGGCTTCTTTTAACAACGTTCCGTGCCCGTCGTCTCGGCGACTGACTCCTCCTTATGCTCTGAATAGCTTCGACGACGCCCACACTCCAATCGGCATCCTCATCGCCCGGGAAAATGGGGACTCGATGCACGTGGAGGATTCTTGCGCCAACGGATAGGGATGAGTAATGGGCCCCATAATTACACACAGTGTACCTATACATGATTTTACTTAATTAAAAGTCTCGATCAGTACGTGCACTTTCTTTATCTCAGTCAGTAATATAGATAATATATTAAAATTAAAATAATAAAATAATAAAATATTTATTGCTTCAAGGATAAATTCAATAGATATAAGATAAAAGTGCTGCAGATGTGAGTTTTCTTTTTGTCTGCATGTTTTACATTAAATTTGTTATCAAGTATATCTTTTTTTAATACTTACAAGTTGTATGTATTTAATCGCTTTATGTTTAATCACGGCGAATACTAAGGTTTACATTGGTGTTTTTATTTTATATTACATATATGTATATTTGAGTTTTTTTATAATAATAATTATATATTTATTTCAAAAATGTACACGATTTGCGTGTTGCTTGTCTTAATATATCATTAAATGCTAACAAGGTGTGAAGTAATCTGTTAGTTCCGATGAAGTGAACTGCAACGATCACGATATATTGAAATTTAATACACTGGAAAAAAATCTGATTGCATTAATTAGAGTTCTGATTGAAAATGAATAAAAAAATTTTCTGTTTGAAATCTATTGTAATTCTAGTGTTGAAATAACCAGAATTTTGATTGATTCTTCTAGTTCATTTATTTTTAATCAGAAATTTTTCTCAGTGCGATGTATTAAGACATGGAGATAATCCACAAACTGCATAATTTCTTTAAACAAAACATCCATGGAAACTTTAAAAATTTATTTATTAATTACGCTTCATTTTTCTATTATCATTATTCTACCGAATTAGTATTCTCATGTTTGATATCTAACATATAAAATACTTTTACAAAATAAAACAAACGAAAAAGGTACAAACAAAATTTATCGTGATGATGTTTTATTTGTTTGTTCATGTCGGGAACATTTTATATTAAATAAACTAAAATATATACGTATTGACTTTATTTTGGCCTGGTGTCGGCGAATGATCAATAACTAAATTACCATCCAATTGTAACTATAATGGAAAGCGATTAAGCAGGTTAGCGCGCCGAACAGAAATCTCAAACGTAAATAAGTCCGATCGGCTGCAATTTGTAAAGACGAAACACGTCCACTGCTGCTATTAAGCTCGATCGAGTTAAGGTCTTATCAGCTTGCGTGATCGATTCCATTCGATAACATTACTTCGTATCACATTTAATATTGACAGTAAATTATTCCAAGTCATAAACCGATTATGGCTTAATGGAACATGTGACAATTCCGAAACTTTCACCTGCGAAAGTTACTTGTTTTTAGCGAAGGTTGTTGATTACGATCGTAACGCTCTGATTTCGTCTTCGGAAATACTTGATTTCTTTCGAACAGCTGCGACACTCTGCGAGTGAAATGTTTAATTTTTATCTCAAAGAGATTCTTATCGGATCTTACGAAGATATTTATTTATTATGTGCCTACTTTCCAGAAACGGCATTATCCTTTTATTAAAAAAAAAAAAAAAAACAATTTTATTGATTTTATTTAAACATATTTTGTAAGTGTAAAAGCTGTTGCTATATTTCAATATATAAAAATATTAAACACCTTAAAAATATTAAACACCTTATTAACCATTATTTAATGTTTTAATTAAAATTCAAGCTGTGAATTTTATCTTTTGTATTAAGAATTCTTTAAATTTATTAATATATAAAGCCGATAATTAATACGGAAATAATACAGGTAAAAGAATTTCAAATAAATGAAAAAATATAGGTGCCTAATATTTTTGGCCAAAACTCTATATCGACGCATAGTATTATTGTTAGAAGAATTATATTTCAGTGCTACATTTTTATCTTTACACAAATCCCGAATTTATTTCAAACTTATTCTAATTTAATTTTAAAGCGAGTGTTGCAAATATGCAATTTATCTAGATGATTAAAAAAGACATTCCGTAACAAAGATTTTTAGAAATATGTTATTTTTATTATACATTATTTTAGACAAGTAATACTAATATAGAATTTAAAAATAGCGCGAATTTAAAAATATGTATCTCGATGTAAATCATAATAATCGTATAAAAAACACCTCAGCTCTTCTTCCGTGGATGAAAATCGAGCGGTTGACCCCGTATGTACGCATCCGAAGGTTAATCTGTACGCACGTCATATCTGACGCGGCTCGTAATTTACGCGCCCCATTTCTTATCGCGAACGCGCGCACCACGTGCGTGCCGCAGATTGCACGCGAGGCGCATCGCGGGTCCGCGATCCAAATCGCAGAGATGCGAGGGGCGGTGCACGCGGCGTCGTTAACGTTGACGCGCGCAAGGTGGATTCGCGGTCTGACCATTGCGTCGTCGTTGAAGAGGTTCCTCTACGTTGGATGCAGCGGGGTGTCTTTGTCGGGGAGCCGGGAGATTTCGCTGGGAATGACTCCCGGCGCAGCGGGGATTGCCACGCAATGTTTGTTTCAGTAATGTCCAGGAAACGCGCACGTTGTTAATGGCTGCCTGCAAAAATGACCGAAACGCTCAGCTCTTCCTCTCATTACGGACTCAATGCTTAGACCGAGTAGAATTATCATTTATTATATCCGCGGGGTAAAGCCTTTTATTATTAAGGACACGCATAGCGAAATAAATAATCAGCCGAATCGAAAGCTGGTAATGGGAATGACAAATTTTAAATAAACGTAAAATGTCGTTAAGAAAATTAATTTGACATTCGATGTGTTAAATGCTTCATATAATGTTTCTACTGAAACGGTTTGATATGCTAAAAAGATAGCTGGCATTATGCATAATTATATTACTTACGTAATTATACATATATAAGTGTTGATTACGTAATAAAAATTTTTTATTTTCACACTGAAATTTCGAAGCTTTATGACAAAATGTGATTAATAGTAAGTTAATTTAGACCGCTATGTGAATAAATCAAAGTAAGACCAAATATGGTTGAAGCTTAATCTTAATAATTTTTATATGTAAATTTTAAATACGTCTTCCAGTTATATAAATTGCATGCCGATTATCTCGGAGTGTTTTAAAATACTTATTAGTACCATTATTAAATTGACGATCAATTTAATTTGTAATATTCTTTCACTTTCAATTTATGATTGCGCTTTCAAGTCCGACAATAATTGGTGTGCAGTTTACATAACTGGAAGATATATTTAAAAGTTATATATAAATAATAATAATTTTATTATATGCAATTTTCAAATTGGAATTAACATCGATGGCATTATTATTTGGTATCAAGAACCTCGATAATATTTATCCCTTCTTTACTTATTTTAAATACAATCAATTCCAGAGATCATTGTCAAGAAAAAGATAAGATTCCGTTTTTATAAAATATCATGGCGAAGACATTGCTTATGCGAATTTCTTTCGTCGTTCTTTCGCCGAGGATAATTCATCCTCCGGATCGGGACGATCGGGAGAGAACCGTGTAAATTTGCCTTAAGCAAACCATTCATCGGCAGCTGTCTGATGGACCGGCGAATCGCGCGTCTCAGAACAACGCCGCACCAATTCTGCAATAACCGAATGACTCCATCGTCGGCGTGCCACCGTTGTGGAATCCCTCTTCTCTCTCTCTCTCTCTCTCTCTCTCTCTCCCCGCTCTGCTGCCACCTGCTATCGGTTTCCCGGTTGGTCGAGAAGCCGGAGCAAAATTCCCACGATCACGGGCACCTGCGCTCATTCAAACAGCGATTCTCGCGATAGACGCTCATGAATATTAAGCCGGACAACAATGAGACAGGATTTAACCGAGAGAGGACACTGCTTATATCCTGGGCCCTTCCGAACTCCCTCTTTCCCAATCCTCGTCGCCTCCACCCGTTACAACGCTACAACGATCCTCTGGGGCACGTCGTGATGGCTCGTGCGTACACGAGCGTTCATTCATTCACGAACGACCGCGGCTCATTGTGCCGCCAACTATGTCCAGTGTACCTTTGATTCCCGATAATTTCGTATTCGTGAATGAAGGGTAGTACGAGCCAGTGAATCGACCGGTCCCCCTCTGGGGCGAAGTTACGGGGGGGGGGGAATAGCGACGGGGGGAGAGGGGAGTTCATTCACGAAAGAAAAATACCAGCGTACGATTGCACGTGTTTTACGACGCGGTGTTTCGCGCCAGCGAGCGCGGGACGCCTCGCAGCGATCGCGGCGGACCGGAAATTGAAATTTCGCGTGAGGGTATGCGACATCCCGGCATGCCGTTTTTCTCCCACGGAAACCGCCACGGTGTTTGTCGTGAGTCGCAACCGCGTGTGTCAAAATTATGTACGAGAATCGGGATGAAAAGAATTGAAAAGCATCTTTCGAGCATTTTTTTTGTCATTTCAACAACATTCATGTTATTGCCGAGTACACAAGAATGTCTCAGTCCCTAGCACTTTTCGTTTACTTTAGATGCTTATCATTGTGTTATAACTATTTATTATTATTTTCTCATTATTATTTTCTCGTTGTGTGAAAAATCTCCTGTGTAAATCGACATAATTATATGTTAAAAATACGTAAGGGTTAGTCATGGGAACAGAAAAGTTATTATCTTGTCTAATATTTTTTAGTTTAATGTATTACCATATTTTATGTTAATGCAAGTATTGAATATACATTGAATATATATATATATATATATATATATATATATATATATATAATATATATTAATATCTTTTTTTTTTATATATATGATATTTTATGTGTGAGAACGAATTTTTTTT
>Ga0157364_1000489_pt1 | contig 27393 bp, 12 predicted proteins | sample AttsexASBM2_FD_111476 | JGI IMG/M metagenome (GOLD analysis project Ga0157364, IMG submission 111476) | Fungus gardens microbial communities from leaf cutter ant in Ribeirão Preto, State of São Paulo, Brazil - Atta sexdens ASBM2 | ecosystem: Host-associated > Fungi > Mycelium > Unclassified ... | reverse complement strand
TTATAGTGATAATTATTAGTCTACAACGGGAGAAGAGATATAGGAGATAGGCACGTGACCTGGAAGTCATGTGGAATAGTCTAGAGCAGTCTGGAAGGACTTAGGGTCTAGAAGGATTAGGAAGAGTCTAGAGATGGAGTTAGGGTTAGGAGATGATGTCAAGAGACATAGGTTCCTCATGGTGTACACATGGTATGCACATGTACAGCGGAGATTAAAGATATGACGTCAGAGCACATATAGGAAGCATAGTAGCCTTAAGGTAGATGCATGGTGGATGGACATGAGGTAAACATATTGTTGTAGCATGGACCATGATGTAATAGTATATATAGAGGAGCAATGCAGCGAGGGCTCCTTGTCGAGTTCTCTTGTAATCTCCACTGCAAGATAGTCAGTTTAGAGCTTTGCTGAAGTAAGCAAACTACAAGTGCCGTTCCGGTGAGTGGTTGCTACAACAAAGTGGAGGTTTCAGTATTGCACTACTGACAGAAGTAAGGACTCTGTCATAGGAGACTGAGTCAGAAAAAAGTATTCCTATTATGGAAGATAGAATTTCTGGATTGTTATATTACTACTATCAGTGTGTGTTACAAGAAAGGTGGCTGCTGTGGAAGGTGGGCTTGTAGATTAGATATTGACAAGGCAGTATCACCATAGAAATGTATTTTCCAGACAGATGGACTTGGCATATGATAATATCCATTGTCTTTTTATGGGTTGTCTAATAGACATTTAATATTGTAAAATCAAGAGTCTTATCATATATCAGATGCAGTTCACACCAGGATAAAAGTCCGCAGAATGGACTCGGAGATGAGCAGACTTGTGGAATGACCTTGGCTTCAGCTTATGTGCTGTACCATTTGTTTGCCACGTGGTCACAACTTCAGATGATAGGAAGAAGTCCAAGATAGGAGTGAGTACTGATTGGTATGTTGCCATTGAACACCAGAGATTGAGTTCAATAAGAGATTATCTTTGTCGATTATTAGACTAGCAAATTACAGTGTAACTACTAATCTTTTATACAAATGGATAGTATAGGAGATGCTTGGAGTTTCAGTGGTAAACTTCTATTACTCCAAGTGGAGGTTTTAGTGTTGTGACACTGACAGGAGTAACTCCATCATAGAAGACCGAGTTGAATAGGAGTATCTCTGCCATAAAAGACAGAATACCCAGAGGGTTGCAGCACCACTATAAGACATGTTGCAAGAAAGGTGACTGCTGTGGAAGGTGGGCTTGTATGTTTGGAGGTGACTTCACCATAGGAATGTAATTCCCAGATGGGTAGACTTGCATATGACATCATAGACATAAAAAATTACCTTAGTGAAGTCTACTCTTTATTTAATAAACTTTATAAGGAGCTTTGGCTAGGTTTTTATCTAGTAAATAATTTTTCTAATCACTTTCCTCCCATACAGTGAATTACAGAGATAAAGACATTATTAACAATCAAATTCATTTACTTGATAAACTCATTAATATTTCTTCTTCAAATCCTGAAAACATTCTAGTCATTGCTAATATAAATATTAAAAACAATGTTGCTACTTCAATATTGCATATCTACTCTGGTCATAATATCTTAGCAAAAACAATTCACCATGCAACTAATGTCACTTCAATAGAAGCTGAATTATTTTTGATCAGATGTAGTATTAATTAAGCTGTGTAAGTCTCTAATGTTAAAAATATCGTAGTTATCACCAATACCATCTATGCTGCAAGATGTATCTTTAATTCATCTTTCCATCCCTACCAACTACACTCTATGTTATGAGATGCTTGAACACTAACAATTTTTATTTTTATTTTCTTTTAGTTTTCTAATTTTATATTTATTTTCTTTTTCTTTTCTTTTCTTTTTCCTTTGGACAATAAAGAGGCATGTGATACTACAGTCACATGATATGTCACATGATGTGACATCATAGGCCTAGAACATAGTGGAAGGATCTGGAAGATGATATTAGGACATATATATATAACATGGTGGCCTTGAGTAAGAAATGAGGCGGACATGAGGTTGTAGCATGGACAATAGGGCAGGCTTAATTATTAGTAGCATGGACCAGGCATGTCTTGTATATATAGGACTTTAATTTAGCAGAGACTTCTTATTGAGTTCTCTTGTGATTTTCCCTACTTGATTGCCTACTGAGAGCTTTACTCACTTGTGTAGCTATTGGACTTTGTGTCTAGTAGTTGCCACAACAGTAGAACTTGACTACCTCTAGGGACTTTGCATTATGCAGACTCTTTTTCTTACTCTTTTATCATCCTCAACTGCAAGCAGTGCGCTCAACATCAAGAAGATTTAGCTGGACCCTAGGTGTTAAGGGGGATACCAACTAAGAGAGTGAATCTTAGTCATTTTGTTGTACCAAGACTCACTGGTACAGTAAGACATATTATCTTGTATGAACATGGTAAATAGTCATATTCAAGTAGAAGGCTTGTGCTTCTAGTTCTCTTATAATCAGTCCATGCAAAGCAGTGGCATTGTCCAGTAAGGAAATGTCTAGTTTAGATATTCCCTTCTTAGGGATAGTAGCCAGTGTTTTTTAGAGCAGTAGTTAGTAAGATAGTAGATAAGTAGTCAGTAGACAGTGTAGGTGGGACAAGAAGAGTGCCCACTATCACCTACAGAGGATTTGCCACTGTTTAGAATCAACAGCGAGAGAATAAAGAAAGATTGTAGTCACTGGAAACAAGGCCACAGTGATAGATAGCAATATCATTGTCAAACATCAAGGCAATGAGAGAGAGATTAGTATACTGCTGGTAACAAGTGACAGCAAGAGAATAGATTTTTAGGTTGAAGAAGAAGAGAGTAGAAACAAAATGACAGATATTAGCTAGATAAATATGGAGGAAATGATTAGAGTATATAGTGAAGAAGAGATAGTTAGAATGATGAAGGTAATAATGGAGAATAATGTGGCAATGTTAAAATTACAAAAACAAATAGTGGAGTTGTAAGTGGTGGAAGAAGAAAGGAAAAAGAAGCAAAGAAGAAAACAAGAAGAGAGGGAACAAGAAAAAAGAAAGTATGAGAAAAGATGGGAGGAGGAAGAATAAAGAAGACAAAAAAAAAGGAGGAAGTAGAAGAAAGAAAGAGAGTAGATGAAGAATGAAGAAGAGAGGAGAATAGACAGAGAGCGATAGAAGAAAGAAAATGTTTTGGTTGTGGAGGTTTTGGGCATATCACCCATCATTGTAGAAATATAAGAGAAGAGGGACTGGCACAGGTACCCTTAAATAAATTTGAGGTGTTGAAAGATAGAGTAATGCAGAGAAAAGAAGAAGGTGAAGGAGAAGTTAGAAAAGAAATTTTGAAGGAGGAAAGAGCAAAGAGGGGGGTAGAGGTGAGACAGACAAAGATAGAAAAGAAGGAGAAAAAGGAGAAATATTTGAGAGAAGTAATGGTAAAGATTGGGTTGAAGCAGGAAGAGGAAGAAGAAGGAGTTGTGACAGAAACATTGTTGGATAGTGGGGTGATGAGGTTGGTAATGAGTGAGGAGTTTGTGAAGAGGCACAAGTTCAGGAGAATGAAGTTAGAAAAGCTAGTGTATGTGAGAAATGTTGATAGCATGCTGAATTATGCAGAGCCTATAGTAGATACAGTAGAGGTAGAAATATTTTTTAAAGGACATAAAGAGAGAATATCGATAGATGTAATTGGAGGTCAGAAGTGAAGTGTGATATTGGGTATGCCTTGGCTAACATGCTATAACCCAGAGATAGATTAGAATACAGGGGAGATAAAGATGATAAGATGTCCAGAGGAATGTGGAAAAAAGTGGAGAGTAGGAAAGTAGACAAAACCAGGATGGAAGAAGTAGGAGGAGAAAGAGAAAAAGAAAGAAATGAGGAGACCGACGATAGAGAAAGAAAAAACAATAGCAAGAACAATGGAAGAAAAGGAGGAAGAAGAGGAAAATTTGATAGAGTTGAGAATGACAGAAGAAATGGTTCCAAGATGATTTCATAAGTATTTAAAGGTGTTTGAAAAGAAGGATTCAGAGAGAATGCCAATAAGGAAGGCCTAGAATCATGCCATAGATCTCAGAGAAGGATTTGTGCCAAAGAAGGGCAAAATCTATCTGTTGTCAAGAGTAGAGAGAGAGGAGGTGCAAGAATTTGTAAAAGACCAGTTGAGGAAGGGATATATTAGGCCATCAAAATCACCACAAACATCACCAGTATTCTTTGTGCCGAAAAAAGATGGGAAGAAAAGGATTGTGCAGGATTATCGGTATTTGAACAGTTGGATGGTTAAGAACAATTATCTGTTACCACTGATCTTGGATCCGATAGATAGTATCAGGAAGAAAAGGGTGTTTATGAAGATGGATTTACAGTGGGGTTATAACAATGTGAGGATAAAGGAAGGAGATGAGTGGAAGGTAGCATTCTTGACACCAGAGGGGTCATTTGAACCCACAGTAATGTTCTTTGGGTTAACAAACTCACTAGCAACATTCCAGGCAATGATGAATGATCTGTTAAGAGATTTAGTAGTAGAAGAAAAGGTAGCAGTGTTTATCAATGATATGATGGTAGCAACAGAGATAGAGGAAGGACACGATGAAATTGTGGAAGAAGTGTTGAGAAGATTAGAAGAGAATGATTTGTTTGTGAAGTCAGAGAAATGTGTATGGAAAGTCAAAGAGGTAGAGTTTTTAGAAGTGATAATTGGAGAAGATAGAGTAAGAATGGAGAAGGAAAAGGTGCAAGGAGTTATAGAGTGGCCAGTGCCGAGAAGCATAAAGGATGTGCAGAAGTTTTTGGGGCTAGCAAACTATTACAGATGGTTTGTGAAAGATTTTGCTAAGATAGCAAAGCCTTTACATGAGATAATGAGGAAAGAGACAAAATAGAGTTGGGAAGAAAGACAGCAGAAGGTGTTTGAGGAGTTAAAAGAGAGATTTATGATGGAGCTAGTTTTGGTTACACCAGACTTGGATAAAGAAATGAGAGTAGAAGCAGATGCATCAGACTTTGCTATAGGTGAAGTGTTGTCGATGAAGTGTGAGGATAAGAGGTGGAGACCAGTGGCTTATATTTCTAAATTGTTGAATGAGGCCAAAAGAAATTATGAAATTCATGATAAGGAGATGTTGGCAATTATTTAGTGCTTAGAAGTATAAAGGCATTTTTTAGAAGAAGCCAAGAATCAGTTTGAAATATAGATGAATCATAAAAACTTGGAGTACTTCATGAAGGCTTAGAAGTTGAATCGAAGACAGGCTAGATGGTCATTATATTTGTCAAGATTTGATTTTGCTTTAAAGCATGTAGTTAGTAAGAGCATAGAAAGAGCAGATAGTTTGAGTAGGAGAGTAGATTGGGCAAAAGAAGTAGAAAGAAATAATGAAAATCAAATAATGTTGAAAGAAGAATGGTTAGAGATTAGAGTGATGGAGCAGTTAGTAGAAGGACCAGAAAAGAAGATAGTGAAGAAAATAAAAGGGGCAAGAGATAAAGATGAGAAAGTAATTAAAGTAGTAGAAGAAATAAAGAAAGTGGGAGTTAAGATGTTAAGAGATGAGGAATAGCAAATAGAGGAAGGTTTAGTATTAAAGGAAGAGATGGTATATGTTCCAAAGGATGAGAAGTTGAGGGTAGAAATTATTTGGCTACATCATGATATGCTGATAGTAGGACATGGAGGACAGTGGAAGACAGTGGAATTGGTCACTAGAAATTATTGGTGGCCAGAAGTAACAAAAGAGATAAAGCGATATGTGGAGAGGTGTGATTAGTGTCAGAGAATGAAAAATAGAATGGAGATGCCAGCAGAAAAATTAAGGCCTAACAAGGTATCAGAAAGACTATGGCAACATATATCAATAGATTTTATTATGAAGTTACCAATGTCAAAGTGTCATGATTTGATCTTGGTAGTGTGTGATAGGTTTTCGAAAAATGTCCCACTTTGTGGCAACAACAGAAAAACGACAGCAAAAGGGTTGGCAAAGTTGTTTAGGGATAATGTGTGGAAATTGCATGGGTTGCTGGAGAGTGTGATATTGGATAGAGGACCACAGTTTATAGCAGGGTTGATGAGGGAGTTGAATAAAATGTTGGGGATAGAAACAAAGTTGTTTATAGCATATCACCCACAGACAGACAGTCAGATGGAAAGAACCAATCAGGAGCTGGAGCAATATTTGAGAATATATGTCAATCATAGGTAGAACAATTGGTCAGAATAGTTGGCAATGGCAGAATTTGCATTTAATAATAAAGTATGTACAGCAACAAAGATGTCACCATTCCAAGTGAACTATGGGAGAGAACCAAGGATAGGCTTTGATATTAGAAAAAAGAGGAAAAATGAGAAGACAGAAGAGTTTGTGAGAAAGATGAAGGAAAGACATGAGAAAGCAAGAGCAGCATTGGTAAAATTGCAGGAGGAGATAAAGAGACAAGCAGATAGAAGTAGAAGAGAGGCAGAAGAATATAGGGTAGGTGATAAATTATTGATTAGTACAAAGGACTTTTTGATGGAGTTGATGAAGAGGACAACAAAGAAGTTGACAGAGAAGTTTATAGGACCATATGTGGTCAAGAAGATTGTGTCAGAGAATGCGGTAGAGTTAGAATTACCGGTGTCATCAAGGATACACCCGGTGGTTAATGTGAGAAGAATAGTGAAGTATAGAGAGCAGGTAGAAGAGCAGAAGAAGATACTATCACCTTCTGTTAAGGTAGCCAGTGAGAAGGAATATATAGTAGAAGAAATTTTGGACAGACAAGAAAGGAGAGGGAAAACGAAATATCTGGTGAAATAGAAAAGATATATGGCAGAGGAAAATACATGGGAGGGATTAGAGAATTTGAAGAATGTGATGAAGAAGGTAGAAGAGTTTGAGAAAGGAAGATTTGAAGAAGAAATACAAAGAATAAGATTGAGGAAAGGAAAGAAGATGAAGTTAAATCTGGAAGCAAAGAAGTTCAAAAGAGAAGAGTTGCTAAGAAAATATACAGTGAAATTGCTGTATAGATGGGATGATAAGAAGTTTGAAGAAGAATATTTGAAAAAGCTAGAGAAAAATTGGAATAGATGGAAGAATGATAGAAAGAAGAGAGAGAAGGAATATATGAAGAAGTTAGAAGAAAGCTTGGAATGGAATGAAAGGGACAAGCAGATGAGTAAGATAATCTGGAGGGACAAGAAAGAAGTTTCTCTGGAAGTGGAACTCTAAGAGGGGGGTACTGTTATGGAACACTTTAGACACTGACAATTTTTATTTTATTTTATTTTATTTTTCTAATTTTATATCAATTTTCTTTTTCTTTTTAACTTTCTTTTGGATAATGAAGAGGTACATGACACTGCAGTCACATGACATGTCACATGATGTGACATCACAGACCTAGAACATAATGGAAGGATCTAAAAGATGATGTCAGGGCACATGTACACAACATAGTGGCCTTGAGTAAAATGTAAGGCAGACATGAGAACAAAGTATAGATATAAGGGCAGGTTTAATTATTGTTAGCACAGACCACATGTAAAACATATATATAGGACTCTAATTTAGCAGAAACTCCTTGTCAAGTTCTCTTGTAAACTTTCCACTTTATATCCATCTTAAGAGATTTGCTACCTTGTGTTGCTATTGGACTTTGTGTCTAGTGGTTGCCACAACACCTATAAAAGAAATTATGTATAGAGTATCAATATCCTAACCTTTTTTATGCAGTTATCCTATACAAAGGACTACTAAGAAATTGAACCCATAACCTCAAGTAGGTTTGAGGTAGGCATAATACACATAGATGGGGGGCTTTTTCACTATACCATCTCTCCTCCAAGTAGAACTTTTATTATAGTATACTTTGAACTTTTATATTTTATTCTGTTTTTATTTATTTTCTTTAGTTTAATTTTAATTTTATTTTATTTTGTTGAAATTGGATGATGAAAAGACATGTGACCATGGTCACATGATATATCACATGATGTAATATCATAGATATAAAAGATAGTAAAAGAAACTAAAACAATAATATCAGAATATATATTTATAGTGTATTATCCTTATAATATGTATACAGTAGACTTATAGACAAAATATTAGTTTAGGGCTGGATATTGTAAAGTAGTATATATAGAATAGCAATATATCAAAAACTTCTTGTTAAGTTCTCTTATAATTCTTATAAAACTTTTGCTTCATAAAATTACTTAGTAAGCTGCTAACTATTTTAGATTAGTGATTATTAAAATAATACTGGAAATTAGTGCTGGCTTTAGTTGAATTTCAGAATAAATGTTACAACTTAAGCTTAAAAGGTTAGAACAAAAGATAAATTTTATGTTATAACTTAAAACTAAAAAATAAGTTAAAAGAGAAATCTTGTATTAAGTTAATACAAGAGAACTCAATGGAGTTCTAAGTACAAAATGTCTATCTTATATACACTTGGCTAATGATCTGTGCTACACTAAACTTAGTCTAATCTAAAGAATATATATACTATATACTATTGACATATAATATAACATTATTGTTCTAGAACTTTTTACATTATTTTGTAATACATAATCATGTGATATGTGACATATGTGTGACATATTGTAACAGTCACATATAACATCATACAAACCTCAACTCTAAGTTTCAACTGAGAAAATAAAATGAAAAGAAAATAGAAAAACAAAAAGTAAAGATAAATACAGTCCATTATCTTTAATTCTGACATCTTATATTAGTATTAACACAAGAAAACTTAATAGTATATCTATTTTATATACTTTTAGATCCTAGTCTATGTACTTTTACATATAATCTATTTTAAATATTATAAGATATATATATATATATAAGACCAATATACTATAGCCATATTATTATAACATCATTCTTCCAGAACCTTCTATATTCTTCTTTATATCATATGATGTTGTAACTATAACTATAATATTCATTATGTCATTATCATGTTTTGTAATCATTGTAATATCAAATCACAACTCCTTAACTAAGTTCAAATAAGAAAAATAAAAGCAAAAAATAAAAGAAATATAATATAATTACCTAACTTATATATAAGCAATTATTTTGGATTTTTTTAGCATACTTCATACTTAAGCAAAAAGTTTATAGAGTTGAAATAGAGTTTGAATCAAATATAAAAAATTATCCAAAAAGTGCAGAGTTATAGACTTTTACAAATGATCTTATTTTTAGCTTATATACTATATCAACTACTTGTTACTTAGTTGTAATTTCAGATAATGATAACAGAGTTTGGGTCAATTTTTACTAATAGAGAAGCATATTACTATTAACAATGAAGTTTAGTAATAAGAAATAGTTTTTATAGTTATAGTTAATTATAAGACTAAAGATTACAGTTCTCAAATATTAGAAAAGTGTTTAAAATATCTAGATACCTGAGTAGAGGTATTATCACATAATTTAACAGTTCTCTATATTGAGTGAGATCATTTTTTTATCTAGCTTTATTAGTACTATGATGCAGTTGAGCAGTGACATTTTTCTTTTTCTTTTATCGATTTTTCTAGATTTTATATTGGACTTTTACTTTTCTTTTTCTTTTATTTTAGTTAATGATTAAGAGGCATGTGACCACAGTCACATGCCATATCACATGATGTGAGGTCATAGGCCTAGAGTGGACTAGAGCAGACTAGATAGATGACATCAGGGAGTATGTCAATAGTATGTCTATCTCATGATATACATATAGTGTACTCATGGATAATGCATGAACTTTAGGGTAGGGTAAATATTAAGTAGCATGGACCATGTGTAAATTATATAAATAGAATAGCAATACAGTAGGGACTCCTTGTTGAGTTCTCTTATGATTCTCACATTAATAGCCTACTAAGAACTTTGCTGTCTTGTATGATTATTGGACTTTGTGTCTAGTGGTTGCCACAACAATTAATAGCTGAATATTTAATTGAGTTGACCTATAATAAGATGTTGTTAGAAGTTGGATTTAAATAATAGTAAAATCTACTATGGTGTTATAAACTTAAATCCTTAGAGTGGGATAAAAGAACAAAACTCTTGTATTAGAGTAAAACACAAGAGAACTCGATAGAGAGCTCTATACAAAGTAGACTACCTTATATACCTATTCCAATGGTCCATACTAACTACTGTGCACCTTACCCTAAACCATTCTGTGTTAGGTATGAGGTTAATATATAGTGTATATACTACATAATATTACTTCTTCTAGAACCTTTTATGTCTTTCTTCTTGTGTCACATGACTAACTCTAACCCTAAGTTCTATAAATAGAAAAATATGAAAAGTAAATTGAAAATAAAATAAAATAAAATAAGAAGATGAGAAAAAACTAAGTCCATTTCTTGCAATCTAACATATGGAGAACAAAGTTAGAGGTTGGTATAAGTAAGTCTGCTATAGAAGATAAATTACTTGTGTAGAAATTGGATATCAAGTCAGCTACATGAGTGAGTTTGGATGCAGTGATCTATTCAGATTCATCTCCAGTATCTTTATACTCTAGCCAAATCATCTTGTACAGGAGTTTGCATGCCTATCAGTGAAGAGTTTGAATGTAAGTGATCTACTACTATAGAAGATGTCTACACTCAGAGTTTGAACTTTGACATTTGATAGTATTTCTTTGTTAGAACTAAGCCTTTGAAATCTTATTGAATTATCTAGAGTTTATATAACTGTTTTAAAAGTCAGTTTAAAAAAATAAAAAAATAAAAAAATAAAAACAATATATAATATATTATATAAAAGTAGACATTGATAGGTTATCTAGAAGAAGTGGCCAAAAGGCTTACTTAGCAGTAGAAACCAAGGTAATAAAGCAAGCCAAGCTGTGAAAGAAAGAGGAAAAATTCTGATAGCTTACAAAAGAAAAGAAACTAAAAAATCTTAAAGTAGTGGTATTATAAAAGAGTTTGGATGTTATAGAGAATATTGAGGTCTCTTTTATAGTGAAGAAAAAGAGAAAGATAGTAAAGGCTTTGGTAAGAAGAATCACTAAGAAAAGTGAAAATATCGTTGAGATCTCCTTAGAGAATAAGTATAAGAGAACCTAACTTTTTTATATTTAGCCAAGCAAGATTTCTCAATTTCAAACCCTATAGACTTTATAATAGACTTCTCAGCTGATAAATACTATTGATCAGTATTGTAAGGCCTATAAAATTTACTACAAACAATCCCAAACTCTGTATTTGCATACTGTTACTTTGAAAGACTTTTTATATTATTGTTCACTGTTTCTCTATTATTATCAAACATACTCTGTCTTTTTAGGTAATATTCTATATATTTCTATCCAGGTTCTTGACTATTTGTACACTATCATTTTTGAGTTAGCTCAGTATTGTTCTACTAGATTGCAATAGACTATAGTATTAGAGTTGTAAAGCTTGGACTTGAGTTTTTTTTAATATCTTTTACTTTACTTTACTTTACTCTCTTTTTATCTTCTGAACTTGGGATTAGGGTTTAGTGCAACATTACTAACACACTGACACATGTCACATGACATGGTCACAAGTCATGTGGTAGTAATAGAAGGACATAAAAGATTTTGGAAGGATGATGTTATATAGCATGTTTAACATATGTTAGTCTTAAGACAAACATATGGTCATTTAGAATAGGCTAAAGTAGTAGAGCACAGACTATGAGCTTTTAATATATAAGGTAGACAATTCTATACAGAGTTCTCTATCAAGTTCTCTTGTGTTAACTCTAATATAAGGTTTTCTTCTTTGATCAACCCTAAGGTCACTGAATTGTAATACATAGATTATTTAGAATAGTAGCCACCTTTGAGAAACCTTATTCTGTTTTCTTAAGTTTCTTTGAAAATAGGTTATACTTAATATATTGGTTTTTATAATATACTTAGGTTTTTATGAAGCATAGACTTTACTAAACTCTACAAACTTTACTGTTAAGTTCACAAATAGTAGACTTAGTTTTTCTCTATTTTATTGTTTATTTTCATTTTCATTTCATTTTATTTTCTTATTTTTCTATTTTTAGAACATAGGGTTAGGGTTAGATCACAAGATGCAAAGAATGAAGTAGAAGGATCTAGAACAAATGATGTCATACAACATGGACACCACATGTTGGCCTCATGTACTACACATGGTTGTTTAGGGTAGGTTGCACAGTAACGAGCATGGACCATTGGTAGTAGTATATAAGGTAGATTAGTTTGTAGAGAGATTTCTATTGAGTTCTCTTATGTTACTTAATACAAGAGTTGTTAGTTGTTCTATTGTCCAATCCTAAGGATCTTAGTTCATAACATTTACCCAGTTGCTTTAACAATAAGATCTAAATAGAGCTTTCAAAGAAGGTTTAAAAAATAAAGTCTATAAAGTAGATGGAAGGTTAATAAAGATAGAGAAAGAATATCTCTATAACTAATATGTATAGACTATAGACTATGAAGATCTCAGACTTGAGAGTACTCTATAATTTATTGAGATTGATAGTAAAGTTACAAGTATCAGAGTTGTAAACAATAGACTTGGCTTTCTTTTCTTTCTCTTTTATTTTATTTTTTTATTTTAGACTTAGATGAAGGAGTATAATGTGATATTATACATGATGGAAGTGTGATACCTGTCACAGTCACAAGTAACATGATCATGTGATATAGGGAAGGTTACAGAAGGATCTGGAGTAGGTAACATCATATAGTATGGTAATAGTATGTTAGTTTTATAAAAAGTATATTATAATAGAAGCTTTATCAAGTTCTCTTATGTTATTCAATACAAAAGTGTATCTTTCATCTTAACTTGAGACTTAAGTTATAGCAATAGACTGGAAGGAGGTTGTATCATATTTAGAATATATAGAGATGCTGGAATAATAACTCTTATTATTATTAGTAAAGGAAGAAAAGATACTAGTAGTAACACTGGAGGTATTATTGTATGCAAAAAACAGGAGTTTGGACTAGTTATCTTGCTAATAATTACAAAATAGAGATATATATTCAGAGCTATTTTTAAAGAATGGAAAAAGTTTGAGATAAACTCTAAACTATAATCAGAGATAACATATGTTATGGTATACTTGGATACTAACATTTTTCTTTTCTTTTATTTATTTTTCTTTATTTAATCTTTTTTTTGATTTTTTAATTCTTTTATTTTTCTTTAATGATAAAGAGGCATGTGACTGTGGTTACATGACATATCACATAATGTGAGATCATAGACTTGAACTTTGGAAAAAGGGACTAAAAGGATAATATCAAGGTGTATGTTAATGGCATGTTTATCTCATAGTATATACATAGTACACTTATGGATAACATATGGATATTAGAGTAGATATATTTATTAATAGCATGGACCATATATCTATATTGTATAAATAAGGTAGTAATATATTGGGAACTTAACAAGGAATCTCTACTATATTAGAGTTCTATTTATACAAACTACTCCTGGTCTATGCTACTAATAATTAGACCTACCCTTATGTCTATATCTCATCCTCATGTCCATCTCATGTCTTACTTAAGGCTACCATATTGCATCCATATACCCTAATGTCATCTTCTAAATCTTTTTACCATATTCTAGGCCTATGATGTTACATTATGTGACATGTCATGTGACTGCAATGTCACATACCTCTTCATTGTCCAAAATAAAATCAAAAAACAAAATTAAATAAATAAATATAAAATTAAATAAAAGAAAAGAAAAATTGTCAGTGTCTAAAGTATTCTATAACATACAACAATATAAGATAGAACATTATACTTGAAGAATACATAAAGAATGAAGAGTTGTGTTAACTTAGTAGAGATAACAATTTTATAAGTAGAAATGAAAATCATCTTTTTGGTGAGCTAGTCAACTATAATCAAAATAGTATCAAATCTAGAAGATGACAGAAGTTTCTTAATAAAATAGAATTTCATAAATGTTTGTAGATTAGGAGTTGTTTAAAAAATCTATACAGCTTGTGATATTAGAGTTTGTATTGTATATAGATAACATAGAATTTGTAGAAAATTTATATATCTAAGCAAAAATTTGGCCAGGAATATTTTATTATAACTTAAGTTCTTGAGTAAAGATAAAAAATGACTTTTGTATTGAATAATAGAAAAGAACTTAATAGAGTTTCAAGTACAAGATAGTCTATCTTATATACTACAAACTGTAGTCTGTATAAGAAAACAAAATAACAAACTTCAATTTATTTTATTTTTTCCATTTTCTTTTTCTTTTCAATTATTTTACATTTTTCTATTTTTAGAACTCTGGGATTAGGGTTAGAAGTGATCAGTCACAATGTCACATCAGTTACATTTGATGGTGTGGTCACAACATAGATTACAAGACTTAAGAGAAGAAAGTAGAAGATTCTGGAACAAAGTGACATCATACAATATGGATATCACATGTTGACCTCATGCCTTATACATGGTCATTTAGGGTAGGGTGCACAGTAGCTAGCATAGACCATCTGTACTAGTATATAAGGTAGACTACTTTGTAAAGAACTCTATTGAGTTCTCTTATATCTTCTCTAATATAAGAGTTTGACCTTTATCCCACTCTAAGGATTTAAGGTTATAACAGTCTGTACACATACTACAACTAACATATCCTAAAGTATCTGTGCTTTCTATAAGGTCAACATATTGTTGCTATGCTGTATAATGTTATCTATTCTAGAATATCTTATATTCTTTTATATATTACATGATTGTGTGACTTTGAGTGTAACATATGTGACTACTCTGTAACTAGTGTTACACATTTGTCACAATTTATGATTTGTATGACTGTTATATGTGACATTACATTATACTTTTTATCTAAGTCTAAAATAAAGAAAAGTAAGATAAAATTCAAAAATAGAAGCAAAGGAAATAAATGAAACCAAGTCTATCATTCACAATTCTGACATATCCACAACAAAAAAGTTCTAGTGTTTTTTTTGACTAAAATATCAAGCTAAAATATAATCATATATTATGATTAATACCTCATAGTATACAGGTAGTTACTTCATAGACAACAGATGTTGGGGTTACTTTTCTATGACTCAATGATCAGCTGCACTGTGTGTTAACAATGTATAGGATTAGTTAGTGTTTTATGTATTAGTAGAGATATTTTCATGTTTTCTGAATTATTTCCTTATTGCTAACATATATATTCTTTATAGTCTTTAGGTATATATAGCTGTAGATACTATCCTGTATTCTTATACTTTACAAATTGATTATTCTTCCCTTCTCTATTTAAGTTTTGTCTAAGTTGCAACCTAAGCCAAGCTTAAGATCATAACATCATAGTTATACTGGAATACCTATATCTAAAGGTTGCTAAATAGTAGTATATAAATTTTGCTATTAAGATGGAAGAGACTAGTAGATCCAATATACCATCAAATTTCTGAAGTGGAAATGTATTCTGCAGTAATAGAATTACTCAAAATTATTACATAGATATTATAGTAAAGAGTGTTAAGATTAAAAATTATTGTAAAAGATGGTAGGATGTCAGGTACAGTTCATATCAGAGGTGAAATTCTACAGGATTGGCTTAGAAATACATGAACTTGTGGAGTAATCTTAGCTTCAGCTTATATGCTACACCATCTGACTACTGTATAGTTATAACTTTAGATAAAGGGAAGAAGTCTAAGATGAAAGTGAGTGCTGATAGGTGTGTTACTGTTTAACACTGGAGATCAAGTTTAATAAGAATTATGTTTGTTGATTATCAGACTAATAAATTATAGTATAACTACTAGTCTTATATACAAGTAAATAATATAAAAGATGCTTAGAGTTTCAGTAGTATAGTCCCTATTACCCTGAGTAAATATTTTAGTGGTAAGATACTGACAGGAATGAGGACTCTGCTATAGGAGACCAAGTCAGATAAGAGTATTCCTATCATGAAAGATAGAATATCTGGATGGTTGCATTACTGCCACAAGAACATATAATGAGAAAGGTAGCTGTTATGGAAGACAGGCTTGTATAAGAGACATTGAGAAAGCAGTATTACTGTGGAGATGTATTTTCCAGATGGGTGAACTTGGTATATGATATAGGAATATTAGTAAGAATAATCCATAACAAGTCTAGAAAGCAGTCTTCTATTTATTACTTTCAAAAATACAAACCAGGTAGTATATATAGTAGATATTTATTTTGGTATAAATATAAACTTTGTAAGGAATGTTAAGTAGATCAGATATGTGAGAGAGTGGATAGTAATTATTTTTGATGATGTAGTCAAGGCCATAAAGATTTATGTATAGGTGAAGTAATTCATTCTTTTTTTTTAATGAAAATAACTAAAGCTTTATGAGAGAAGGAGGTTAGTAAGATAAATATTTTGTTTATATTTTTCTTAATGAATTTTCTCTCAGAGTCTCTTGTTTAGATGCTGAAAGAAAGTAGATATTATTAACTGGAGGTTGAGCATCTTTAAGTTGATTTGGAGATTGTAAGGCCAATGAGGAGCAAAAACTTCAGCTTTTGATTTACTAAAGATATTAGTAAATTTGTGATATTCAGGAGGGATATTAGAAAGGTTTAGAACAAACTCTAAGTTTTGTATTGAGTTTACTTGAGAATAAATATTGAACAAAGATAGATTTGAAAATTACTTGAATCTGGTAAATTTGATGTCATAATAGCAATATCTAGTTACTCAGATATAAAAACAGAGATCTCAAAAGTAAGTGTGGAAATTTTGGAGTTCAAAGTATTCATAGGAATGTTAAAAATTGATATAGTTACCAATACTATGCTGGCTGCAATGCATAATAAATCTCAATTTTCCTATAAAAGATGATAGATTTATTAGCTTAGTCAATTAATATATTGTGTTGGATAAGCCAGTTTTTTTAAGAACAAAAGAGTAGAAAGAATTGGAATTGAGCAGAGTAGTATAAAAGTCCAGATTCATATATTTACTAGAAGCAAATATTATAGAAAAACCAACAATTTTAGAAATAACACTGTTTGATGATCTATTAAATAAGCAGAGTTAAACAGGTAAAATAAGAAGTGTTCTAAGATCATGAGTACACATAAATTTGAAATCTACAAAGTAGTGAGTAGTGTAGCAATCACTAAGATAGCTAATAGCTTACTAAGTAGTCTTATAGTGTAAGAGTCTTGTAGGAATTATAAGAGAACTTGATAAGGAATCTCTAATATATTTTTACATTATATATACTACTATTACAAGTTCTATTCTAAACTATATATGTCAGAAACAACAAACTATAAAAATAATATACTATAGATATATACTTTGATATTGTTCTAGTCTCTTTTACAATGTTCTAGACCTATAAGGTCATATTTGTAACATTTCATATGATTGTAGTTATGTACCTTTTTATTAACTCAAAATAAAAATAAAAAATAAAAATAAATAAAATGTATAAAAAGAACAGAAAATCAAAATAAAACTTCATTCTATACTTTTTACTATCATGGTATGCTTGAACTCTTATATTTTATTAATATGGTTCTAACTAAAAACTAAAGAGAAAGAAAGAGCAGATATATTGAGTCTAACTAAACTTATTGCTGCATAGGTAGATTTAACATAACTCTTAGTATATAAGGAGTTCTAGAGTTACTCTCTATTTTTCTAAGAACTTCTCAGAGTTTGTAACTACAGTAGTGGTAGTAGTTACTTAAGTACTCCAGTCTTGAACAATCATTAAAGCTTACTTCTTGGGACAAGAGTCCAGCTTGTAATCTCCTACTCTATAATAGAGTTAGAGATTGTTTTCAATTCTTTTCTTAAGCTTATTCTTAGTCAACTTACTATTATTATCCAGTTTGGACAAAAAGTCTGTTTATGACAGACTTAACTGCTTTTTGAAAGTAGGAGATAATATATTTGATAATTTATTTGAGAGTGAGGATTTTGCAAATTGTTGTGGCAGCTGTTACAAACTTAAGATCTTAGAGTGGGTCAAAAGAAAGAATCTTGTATTAGGTTAACACAAGAGAACTTGATAGAGAACTCTTTACAGGATTGTCTAATTTTTATACTAAAGGCACATGGTCTGTGCTATATACTTCTAGCCTACCCTAAATAGCCATGTGTATACCTCAAGGCCAACATGCATTGTATACATTGTATGATATCATCTTTCTAGCATCTCCTATGCCTTTTTTCTTATGTTACATGAATAACTCTAATCCTAAGTTTTAGAAATGGAAAGTTATGAAAATAAATATAAAATAAAATAAAAATGAGAGAGAAAATGAGAAAAAACTAAGTTTACACTTTTCATTCTTGACAATAACCATTAATTAGAACAATCAATAGTATACTAAGTAGTCTTATAACATAAGAGTCTCTGATATATTCCTATACTATATATACTGCTAACACATGGTCTATGCTAATGATAAATAACTCTATTCTAATGTTCATACATCAGCTATAAGTACACTATATATACACTATAAGATAAATACATATTATAGACATATACCTTGGTATCATTCTTCTAGCCTCTTCTCCTAGATTTTATACCTATGATATCATATTATGTGATGTGTTATACGACTATAGTCACATACCTCTTTATTATTCAAGAAATAAAAGAAACAGAAAAATAAAATAAAATCAAAGAAAATAAAATAAAATAAAATGAAAATAAAATATAAGGGTTCAAGCATACTATAACACAAATAAAACTACCAGAAATTTCTGGGAGAAACTCTGGAATACTGAAGAATTAGCAGTAAAGAAAACTTTATCTTGCTTTCTAGTTTTACTCAGTAAGAGTTAAGAGTTTCTTTCTCTATTATCTAGACATAATTGTATTCATAATCATACTTCTAGTAGTAATAATCAATGGTTATTACTAAGGTATACATTAGAACAAGATTAGTTTCTCTTGTTCTATCATATGCCAAGTCCATCTATCTGAAAAACACATTCCTATGGTGATACTCCTTATCAACATCTAATCTAAAAGCCTGCCTTCTATGGCAGCCACTCTTCTTGTAATATGCTCATACAGTGGTAATACAACAATCTAGAGATTCCATTTTTATGATAGAAATACTTCTATCTAACTTAGTCTTCCATGGCAAAAGTTATACTTTTGTCAGTGTCTCAACACTGAAACCTACACTTAGGATAATAGGGGATATACCACTGAAACCACAAGCATCTCATATAGCCATTCCTTGTATATAAGACTAGTAGTTACATTGTAATTTGCTAGTTTGATAATCAATGAAGATAAATCTTATTAAACTCAATCTCTAGTATTCAATAGTGACATACCAATCATCACTCACTTCCTCCTTGGACTTCTTCCTTCTATCTGAAGTTACAACCATGCAGCAGATAGATAGCATAGTATATAAGCTAAAACCAAGATTGTTCTATAAGTCTATATATCTCTAAGTCTACCTTGCAGACTTTTATCCCTGGTATGGACCACATCTGACATGTTCTTAAATAGAGATAGAGTCTTGAATACAATTTGGAAGTTTCCAGTAATACTGGTGATATAATATACTATTCTTCTAACTAAATTGAAAGATATAGTATATGAAATCTACATTATAAGTGAATATTTAGTTGTTGGGTTTTATATAGATTGTCCAGTATATTGGTAGCTTCACTAGATTGAAGAGGCTACAGTATCAATAAACCTATTTCAGTTAGATAACCAATCTTGAAAAATATTCTAGTTGAGGCTTATCTAAAACCCGTCTTATATAATTTTGGAGAGATAAGTCATTGAAAAATTAATTTTTGCAATTTTTGTATTGAATTAAGACAAGTTAGTATAAAAATATAGATGACATTGAAAAGAAAATTTTTAAGCTTATTTATCTTAGTACTATTGAAAGTATAGGTTCTAGTTTTTCATATATTGAATGGTAGAGTAGAAGTTTAATTGTCAATGTTTCTGATAATTTGGCTAAGAATATCAGTCAGCTAGTTATTTGTTTGTTAGCTCTGCTAATGTCTTAACTGTAACGACCTTAAGCTTGAGCTCAGGTTGCAACTAAGGCAAGGACTTGAGAAAGGGTAAGGGATGGTAGAATTGGTAAAGCGTAAGGATACATGAATGTATCTATGCTATTTATACAAGTCCATAGTCCAACAATGAGACATACATGAAGATTAAAACATGAAGAAACCACAAGGATAAAGCAAGATAACAACACCTTCTGCATGAGACGCTGACTGAGACTACATGTAGCACAGCTGATCATATCGTCATACCCTTTACCCATGTCCATGTTGTCTCCAGGAGGTATCAATTGTAACATTAATATTATTATTAGTGGAAATAGCACTGAGACTTATAATAGAAAGTGTTGTTTATATATCTTGTATAGTATGGGATGAGAATTAGGAGGAAGAATGTTCCTATTGGTTAATTTGTTCTAAAAAAACATAGATAATTTGGTACAAAAGCACTCAAAAGATGCTTACTCAAATAAGAAGTAGTGTTGACAGATATTTCTAGAGCTGAGATAAAGTTTGATCTCATATAGATTGAAAACTTATGGTGGAAAAATATCATTATATTAGTCATACTATTACAACTTAAGATTTAAAATGTTAAAGTAAAGAGAAATTTTGTATCAAGGTTAATATAAGAGAATTCAATGAAATTTCTACTACAAAGTTATTTATTTTATATACTACTTAGTATTGGTCTGTATGTAAGTTATTTTATAATATATATCATGCTTTCATTATACTTTGTAAATATATAACATCATATTATACTCTTAGCTAAGTTCAAATAAGAAAAACTAAATAAAAATAAAAATGAAATAAATAGAAGATAAAACTAAGTTTGAAAATCTGATATATATTCAGAAAAAGAAGAAATCTATGAAAAGAGATTAGATAAAGCATAAAAGCTTTATTTATAATATATCAATGTAAATCTAGAATGACCTTGGCTTCAGCTTATGTAATTATAATGATAACCTTCTGTAACAAATCTATTTTTACCTTGAACAAAAATTTGACTATTACTACCAAAATAGGAGATTTACTTTTGTTTTGTATACTCAATACTAGAATAGGAATTTTTACTTCAGCATAAATTGACCAGGTCCTATGTAAATACCCCCACTTAAGCTAATAAATCTTTTATTGTATAGTATTGGAAAAACTAGCCCTTATCCTAATCTAAAAAGGCTTTATATCTTTATATGTCATAGTAGTTATAATTTGAGAAAGTAAATCAAAAGGAAGTGAATTAGAAGAAAGTAAGACATAAGGGAAGTCAAGAAGTTGGGTATAGATACTCAATATCTTCTAATTTCAGTACTCAGTCTTCTCTTAAATTCTACTACTACTTTCTTTGTATTTTCTAAATATTGCTTCTTTTACTGTGTATTATTTGCTACTATAAATCCTATAAGAAGATCTGCCACTTTGTTAAAACAGAAATACTAACAAAGCTTACCACTACCCTTACAGACTTTTCTTCTCCTAAGTTCCAAGCTACAACATCTATCACTAATCCTATAGAGTTTGTAAAGTTAACTCTACTGAATCTCTCCCAAGTAATATTCTTATAATAGTTATGACTTTTAAGTATGGTTTATACTAGGAGGTAAAAGTCCATGGAGTTGGCTTGATGATACAAACTTGTAGAATGACCTTGGCTTCAGCTTATATACTATGCTGTCTGTCTGCTATATGTGTCAGAGTTGTGAAGCTTAGACTTAAGTTTTTTCTAACATCTTTTTATTTTCTTTATATTCTCTTTTTGATTTATTCTCTACTTTAAATTAGAGTTAGGGTCTAATGTGACATCACAAGTCACCATTACATTATCACACAATAATGTAACATAATAAAAAGAAGTAGAAGGATCTAGAATAATAATATCATAATATATATTTAACACATGTTAGCCTTAAGGCATATACATGGTTACTTAGGGCAGGCTAAAGTAGTAGAGCACAGACTATGAGTAGTTAGTATATAAGGTAGACCATCTTGTACAGAGTTCTCTATCAAGTTTTCTTGTGTTAAACCCTTGTCTAACTCTAAGGACTTTGAGTTGTAATAGTGTGATTGCAACTTCAGAGAAGTAAATATGGAAATGAGTACTGATTTGATGTGTTACCATTGAATACCAGAGATCAAGTTCAATAAGAATTATCTTTTTTGATTATCAGACTAGAAAATTACAGTATAAATACTAGTCTTATATATGAATCAGTTATATAGATGATACTTGAGGTTTCAGTATATTGCACTGAGCAGAAGTTTCAGTGGTAAGACACTGACAGGAGTAAGATAGGAGAACTCTGCCATAGAAGACCAAGTCAGATGGAAGTATCTCCATTATAAAAGACAGAATATCTGAATTGTTATATTACTGCTACAAGAATGTGTTGCAAGAAGGGTGGTCATTATGGAAGATAGGCCTATCTCATAGATGTTAAGGGGACAGCATCACCATGGAGACATATCTTCTGAACAAATGGATCTGATATATGACAATAACCTTCTTTCTTTTACTACTGTCCAATCAGCATTTAATAGTCTGTAATATTTTAGATTTTTACATCAAGGTTTTTGACTATCTGATACAATTATTCTATAGTTAGGTATTAGATATAGTTTACACTTGAGAAAAAAGTCCATAGGTTGTATAGAGTTTTACTAAGTTTGGAAACTTGTATAAAAAGCAAAAAGTTACAAACTTTATGAATAATCTTTTCTCCAGCTTATATGCTAAGCTGTATATTTGCTACACAGTCATAACTTTAGAGAAGTGAAGTAGAGTTTAGGAGGGTAAGTTCTAACAAGATAAGTATATTGCTGTAACTCTAGAGTTTAGTATTAACAATATTTGATTATCAGATTCAAGATTACAATATATTTACTAGTCTTTAAATACTGATTAATAGAAAGAAGTATTTTTCAGAGCAACTGGTTGAAGTGTCAGAATTACAAATATTGGACTTGGTTTATTTTATTTTAATTTTATTTTCTGTTTTGGATCTAGGGTTAGGGTTAGTGTAATGTCACATATCACTGTAACACAGTTATATGATCATGTGTTATAATAAAACATGGTAAAAGGTTCTGAAAAGAATAATGTCATTACAATATGTTTTGCACATGTTAACCTTAAGGAAGACACATAGTCCTTTAGAGTAGGCTAATGGTAATGTAGCATGAACCAGTAATCTAGCATATATAAGGTAGATAGTTCTGTACAGAGTTCTCTATTGAGTTTTCTTATGTTAATCCAATATAAGGTTCTTTTTATTGACCAACTCTAAGGTCTTTGAATTGTAACATGAAGTCTGCAGAGTTTTTTAGAGTTTACAATCTCCAGAGAATCCTAAGTAATATTGTTTACAACTACCAAGTACATAACTTATCTCCAGAGAATCCTAAGAGAATATGAAGTTTTCCAGAGATAACAGCTATTTTAAATATTCAGAAGTTTATTCTAATCAAGCAGAATATTAAATGGAACATTTGGTAATCTAACTATAGAATAATAGAGTTAGATAGTCAGAAATCTTGATGTAGTAATATTAAACATTGTAAAACAATAAGAGGTTATTGATAAGTAGCTGGGAAAAGTAGATCAATAATTAGGAGAAAGTGATCAGAGAAAAGAAATTACTTCTATATCTAACAATCAATACTCTTGATATCTGTAGAATCTTCATGTATCTTTCTGTTGCTCTCAAAACCAATAACACCTCTGAAATGTTCTCTGTATAAGTGCTAATAGACTCTAGAGCCACAGATGACTTTATTAATAGAAGCTTTGTGGAAAAACACCACATGAACATCTGCAAACTCTTGAAATTTGTACTAGTCTATAATATTGATAGTATTTTTAATAAGGATAGTCAAATATGTAAGGTGGTGAATATAGTTCTGTATTACCAGTCATATTCCAAGTGGGCTTTGTTTGCAGTCTCAAGCCTAGATAAGCAAGATCTTATTCTTAGTTTCATATGGCTTAAGAATCACAACTCTGAGGTGAACTAACAAAAAAAAGAAGTGGTTATAATACAATATCCTGTATGCTTCATTGAAATACTAGAAACATACCCTTAATATACATAGGTCTAGTCTATTTCCTATCTTGATAGATAACTAGAAAGACTTATCTCAAACTCTACAGACCTCTACTAAGTACTAGAAAAAGTTAGGTGATTGTTTTTCAGAGGTCTTCTACTAGAACCAGATTAAGAATAAAGTTTCTGCTATTCTTGCACATGTCTAACAGTTTGAATCAGTGTATGCTAATGAAGACTTTGATAACCTCCTAGACTACCACAAGTGGGATTATACCATTCAATTAGTTTCTAGAGCTGAGTCCAAAATATCCAAAATATATATTTTATTCTCTATAGAAAAATTAGAGCTGGATATGTTTATTGTCAAAAATCTCTATATGGAACAGATAAGACCCTTCAAGTTCTCCATAGTTATGCCAGTCTTCTTTATCAAGAAAAAGAATGGTTTTCTCAGATTGATGCAAGATTATAAAACCTTCAGTATAATGATTATCAAGAACAAGTATTTGCTCTCTGTAATTTCTCAACTGGTCACCAAACTTCTCCAAAGAATCTGCTATCTTACTGAGCTGGATATCTGCTGGAGATTCAACAACATCTGTATCAAGCCTAGAAACAAGTAGAAAGTAACCTTCTATATAAACTACAGACTTTTTAAACCTTTGGTAATGTTCTTTAGTATGACAAACAGTTCCACTATGTTCCAGACCATGATAAATGATATCTTTTGGAACTTTATAGAAAAAGACATCATAATAGTATATCTGAATAATATCCTGATCTTTACCTAGATATTAGAAGAGTATTATAGAGCTATCTGCAAAGTTATGGAGGTCTTAGCTAAGCATAAACTGTTCTCATGTCTTAAGAAGTATGAGTTTGGCCAACAGTGGATTAAGTACCTAGATCTGGTGATTTTGGAAGATCAAGTTGAGATAGACCCCATCAAGATAGCTAAAGTGCAAGATTAACCTATTTTGTAGAATCATACTAAACTACAAGCTTTTTTTGGCTTTACCAATTTCTACTGGCAATTTATTTATGGTTTTTTTCTATTGAATAGCTTTTCTTCAATCTTACTGGTAATAATAGCACTTAGATGGATCTTAGACTAACAAGTGGTGTTTGATACTCTGAAGACAGTTATTACTTCTGTACCTATCCTAGTCTTCCCAGACACTATTATTCTCTTCTATATTGAGATAAATAGCTCTGATTATACTACCAGAACAGTCTTCTCTCAAAATTTAAGGACAGATGGTAAGTAGCATTCAGTGGTATCCTTTAGCAAGTCTCTTTTTTCTGTCAAGCATAACTATGAAATCTACAATAAGGAAATTTTAGCAATTATCTAGGCTTCTAAAGAGTAGTAATACTTTCTAAAAGGTGTACTAAATTTCATGAAGATCTAAAAAGGCCATAAAACATAGAGTACTTTATAATAGCCAAGAAACTCAACTACAGATAATTATAGTAGTTATTGTATCTAGCAAGACTTGATTTTGTTCTATATCACCATCTAGATAAGTCTATAAGGAAATAAGATGTACTATCTTGAAAGCTAGACCATGGTGATGACTTGTATGATAATGAGAATATAGTCTTGATCAAGCCAGAGTATCTAGTAATATGTATAATGGAAGGACTGGTATTTAAAAGAGAGGAATATAGCCTTCTTACAAACATCTGCTGGGGTAACAAGGTAGGTTAGCAAGAAAAACCAGTTGCTTATATAGCTAGAAAACTCCATTAATCAGCCTTCAGATTAATACAGTCATTTAAATAGCTAGAGATAAATAAATTGCTTTTTTAAGAAAAAGGTCTATGTCTTTAATATCTTGGACTTGTAACATCATATTGTGTTTCATTATTATGATACAAAGATTACTGGACATGCCAAGCACTAAAAGACATTAGAGCTAGTTTTACAGAGCTACTGATGGCCATAAATATTTAAGTACATTGGCTAGTATTGTTATAATGTGCTTGGACACTAGTATTTTCCTTTTTCTTTTATCTATGTTTCTTAATTTTATTTTCTTTGATGATAAAAAGGCACATGACTGGGGTTACATGACATATCACATGATGTGAGGTTATAGGCCTAGACTGAATGAGAGTGGACTAGAAGAATGATGTCAAGGAGTATGTTAATAACATGTCTATCTTATAGTGTATACATGGTATACTTATGGATGATGTATGGACTTTAGGATAGGGTTAATTATTAGTAGTATGGACTATCTATAATTTATATAAATAGGGTAGCAATTCAGCAGAAACTCCTTGTTAAGTTCTCTTGTGATCTTTACAACAATATCTACCCTTAAGATTTATTACTTGTGCCTCTATTAATTTTATGACTAGTAGTTGCCACAACAAGTATGTTGGTACTTACAATTTATACTTGTGGACTAAGTCTATTAATTACTCATCTCTTGGAGAATTCCACTCACTGCCTGAATGATAGAAAACTATTAGTGTCAACTCTATTGTGAAACTCCCTAAGTCTGTAGAGTTTGGTGTAGTAATGATAGTGGTGGACTTGGTTTTCAAGAAAACTCACTTCATCTTCATTTATACTACAGAGAGCACTACAAGGTTCTTTTTACACCATGTTTGGAAACATCATAGTCTTCCTACTTGAGTAGTCTCAAACCAAGAACTATAGTTTGTCATGCTCTCCATCAAAAAGCTCAACCATCTGCTCAGAGTTGAAATCACATTATTTATAATCTAGCACCTTTAAACAGATAGACAAACAAAGTGAGTAAACTAAGAGCTCAAGTAATATCTCTATATATTCATTAATGAATGATAGAGCAACTGGCAAGATCTTCTTCTACTGGTAGAGTTTTAGCACAACAACCATATGTACTCTTCCCTACAACAACAAATATTCCTTCTTAACACTAGATAACTGTCACAAATAGGATTTGAGTCTTACCAAAGAAGATCAATATTAGAGAGTATCTTAAAGTTCACTAGTTGTATAAAGTCTATATTAGAAGAAGTAAGGTCTGCTATTTGTAAGTCTTAGAAAGACATGTGTTATAAGATGCTTTGAACATTAACAATTTTTATTTTATTTTATTTTATTTTTCTGACTTTATAGGGATTTTGTTTTCTTTTTTCATTTTCTTTTGGATGATGAAGAGGCACATGACACTGCAGTCACATGACAGGTCACATGATGTGACATCATAAGCCTAGAACATGATGGAAGAATCTGGAAGATGATGTCAGGGCATATGTATACAACATGATGGCCTTGAGTAGGAAATGAGATGGACATGAGGTTAT
>Ga0157364_1000488_pt1 | contig 27408 bp, 13 predicted proteins | sample AttsexASBM2_FD_111476 | JGI IMG/M metagenome (GOLD analysis project Ga0157364, IMG submission 111476) | Fungus gardens microbial communities from leaf cutter ant in Ribeirão Preto, State of São Paulo, Brazil - Atta sexdens ASBM2 | ecosystem: Host-associated > Fungi > Mycelium > Unclassified ... | reverse complement strand
TATTAATATTTTATATATATATATATATATATATATATATATATATATATATATATATATATATATATATATATAAAGCGACAAGAAATATATTTTAAATATTTTTTAAATGATCAAACATTAAATGATATTGATTTCTATGATACTATGTGCATGGAATTATTTCATGTTAAATAAAAAGTGAAGAGAATACAATTTTCAGGATAAATATCAAAAATTCAAGTATGAATTTATGATGAACAACAATGAAAAAATAATTACATAGCATAAAATATGCTCAAATATCTTTTTACATAAGTGTATTTGATGAAAGCAATACTTTTGCATACAGCCCCTGAAAAGAACACCAGTATTTGCAAAAACATCATATCGTCATCAATTTCTTTTTATTATGAGAGTTGTCACAATCAAAATGGTTATATACATGTATGTAATCTTACATCGTAAGATCTCATAGATATGATAAGTGTTGATATACTTCGATACTTTTGTTATTTTGTTTGTGTCATTAATATTATATTTACAACGACATTGCACAACAATTTCTGCCGACAAAATATAGTTTTAGGATTAAGAAAAGTAGTATATGTAATGTAATGAAAATGTAATTGAAAATGTAGATTTAAAAGAAATTGTAATAAAAATTTAAAACAAAAATGATAAAGTTACGAATTAAATTTATATTATAGGAATTAGCGTGCATCAATTTTGTTTTTTATCCTGAAGATAATATTGTAAAAACTATTATATTTCAATATATTGATTATATAGGTATATCTCTATGTTTTCATAATACCAGATCTCTATTTGTGCGATAAATTACTTTATGTAGAGTTAGAAATTGTTGGCCATAAATTTATTTTTTAATTGTATATCTTATTTTTTATTAATAAAATGTATGTTGCAAGCTAATCCTAAGCGATTGCACACGTTGCACATTGCTGCTCGAATATTGCATCATGTTATACCATGCAATTTGTACAGTTTTGTCTCGTAACGTCTCGTACGTTCATTCGTAATCTTTTATTTTGTATAAATAAAACTTATTTGCATTACTCTTTGTTTCGATTTTATGTATTATATTTTTTACAGAAACAGCGTTTTATTAGCGTTATGTCATCTTGTCGCGCAAACTATTAGTATCGTACGTGATACATCTTGTGAAGCTTTCCAGATGTAATTTTTTTTTACAGTTATTCATATAATTTTTCAGAATTTCTTAACTATAAACTTCAGAATTTTTTACAATTTTTATACAATTTTATAACTTTTATTTTTTTTACATGTTTTAGAAATGCAGAGAAATTCTACATCTTTTCCAGAATATGAATTCTGAAATATTGTAAGATTTTTTATTTTATGATTTTCGAGAAAAAAACTTATAATATCTGAAGAAATTTGTTTTTTTAAATCTTCATAAATTTAAAATATAAAAATTCTAAAAAATATGCAATGTAAGAATCTTTTTTACCAGTAATTTATTACAGCGCAATTATTTGTGCACATTAATAAAATTTTTGATTATTTAATGCTTATGTTAACCAACTAATTATAATCGAAATACATATTTTTTAAAAAATAACTTTAAATTATAATAATAAATTATTGATAAAAATTAAATAAAAATTTTTGAAATAATTTTAATTGCAAATTATTCTTCATCATAATCATGTTCCATAAGTAATGTCTACGAATTTTTTTCTACGAAACAAAATTGTAAAAATCTATTTTGCAAATACAAATTAATTTTTGCAATTTGGAAAGAGTGATTATTTAAAAATATGTCCGCCACAATAATATTTTGAGAAAAAATAGTTGTATTGTTAAACTTAACATAATTCCTTAGTGATGCGTTTTTTAGAAGTTAATTGCGTTGCAAATTACATTCTTTTAATCTTCCGGCACGACTTCGATTCAAATTACTCTAGCGAGCAATTTATACTGCAATTTAGCGCACATTCAGTTTATGAACGTCCGGTTTAGATTGCTCGCGAATTCCGCTTGACTTTGCGGATATGAATATATCATCGCAAAATCACTCAATGATCTTTACAGAAATCTTAGAGGAGGATGTGCCAAGTCGACTACGTCGAGTCGATTTCCCGTTTATGTAGTTCATGATTCATCCTAAATCATCCGCTTTTAGAAATGTTCTTTCCCTCCAAGTCGTCGGTTTTTTTGACTTGTGATCAAACTTTTCACTCGAAATCCGATTGCCTGGCTAAAGAGAAGAAATAGTCTTTGTTGAATTGATGTTTTTTTTTTTTTCGTGACACGATTACTTTCCATGAGGTAAAATGATTACGTTTTTCATAAAAGTTAATTCTACATTTAGTAATCGACCTTATTCGCAATTGCTATATAATATGGATTGATAAAACGATCAGATTAGCTTGAAACGTTCACTTTTGTTCCAACTGAATACATTCATCATGTTGATCGATTCGTTTTCGATTTTAGAAGAGAAGAGAGATTTTCTTCTTATTTTTTCTTGATTTTAAATTTACAATCATTACAGTAGTGTCACTTAAATAAATCTAGAACGGATTTTGTCTTTTATTTATGAAATTATATTTATTTTTCTTTTTCTTTAATGTATTATATTTCTATGTTCTTTATTAAAAAGAAAACTGATTCTTTCAAACATAATATGAAATTTTTAACAAGTATCGACAAGTATCAGATTGATATTAAAGGATCGCTATTTTTACAACAAACTGTATATATTAGAAAGCTGTTTACAATCGTTATATAATGTTCACAAATTACAGTTGCCTAAATTCAGAATGGACTTTGTCTTCAATTTATGAAAAATATTTCTTGTTCGTTAATATATTATAATTTTTACATTTTTTACAAAGAATTAATATATGTGATTCTTTAGGCTTAATATAGTTTCTATAAAATCATATCAGATTAATGCCAAAAATCGCCGCATTATTTTAACTCTATATTAGCTAAATTGTTAAAAACAGTAAAAATAAAAAAGGAAAAATCGTTCGAAAAAGAAAGTAAAGAATTTCTTTTTTCAGATAAATCAACTTTTAGAATATATATCCAAACGGAACAATTTCATTTTCAAATATTTTAATAACGATTTTTAGTACATTCACCCCAAAGTCATATCCAACGGAGGTCTCATTTATATAGCAAAGGGATAATTGAATTAATTTCAATTTAATGAATGAAACGGTACATTATTTTGATATCGAGAATGCAATCCACGGGGCTAAGTGGCGACTGGCGCGACGCGTTGTGTGCCGGACGGAGGCGGTATCTGGCGCGAGTCGAAAGCATTCGCTGTTGTCAAGCGGCGCGATATCGCGTTGGCAGGCCTGGCGACGAACATCGGCGGTGGTCGGCGGCGCTCGGAGTGTCGGACGGTGCGGCGCGGCGCGGCGCGGCCCCGAAGGCCGTATTTTGGTACGCGACTACGCGCGCGCGCGCGCGCTATCTTTCTCTCCTTCCTTCTCTCTCCCGCGCTGAGCGCTCTACCGCCACGACGTTGGCGCCCCGCTCGCGCGCCGCCTCGCGGCCGATTACGCCAACTATTTCGGCATGGATCCAGCTCCATGTTCGCCCGTGAAAGCGATGCGGTGTTCCCGCGGTTAGGACGTTGTACGATTCTCGTGTGTGCTGCGGGAACGTCGCGCGTTACCCGTCGTGGAAGCCGCGTGCTCGAGCGCTCGCTCGACGTCGTCGCGATCGGTGCCCGTTCATGCGCGTCCGCGAGCCAGTGGTGCGTCAGACAACCTCGTCTCGTGTGTCTCGGTGTGGCGTGGCGGCACAGGAGCAGCCGCAGCAGCAACAGCAGCAGCAGCGGCGGCGGCGGCGGCAGCAACGATCTTAATTCAGAGCAGCTCCTACAAGGCGTTCACGTCAGCCGGGAATCCTGTAGAAGCCGATCACGGCTGCGACGCGAGCTGGCGAGGAGGAGCGCTCGTCGGTGCGTGTCGGCGGTGGCGACGGCGACGGCAGCAGCGGCGGCGGCGGCGCGTGCTGCGAGGCCTGCGAGGACGAGGTGAATGCACGGCGGCCGCGGTGTGTGCCAGTGGTGTGCGCGCTCGTCGCCCGTGGAAACCCGCCAAAACCCGCGGCCGCGAACAACCACCACTATCGTCATCCCCAATATCGCTACTACCGTCAACAGTAGCACCAGCAACAACAAAAACAACGATATCAACAACGTTGGCGAGAGAAGGATCCTCTCAGGTGACGACGACGACGGCAACGGCGACAACAGCATTGTTATAGGTAGTAGCTACAAAAATCCTGTGACGGGCAACAACAAAAACATCAGGAATAGCAGCGGTGTTACTTGCACACGACGACGACGACGACGACGTTGTTGTTATTGTTGTTGTTGCCGTGCTGTCTTGTCGACTGCGGCATTGTCTCGGCACGACGCCGCTGCCGGTGACGGCTGATCTCGGGCGGTGGTGGAGAGGAAGTAGAGGTAGAGAGAGGAAGGTCATCGCGCTCGTGTGACGGCGGCGACAACGACAACGGCAACGGCGACGGCGGCGGCGGCGACAGGAATAGCGGCGACCGCCCAGCTCACGCGCTGTCGTTGGCGACAGCGGCGTCGGCGGCTGCGTTCTGTTATTATTTTGCCGCGGTGCTTTTGACCCTTCGGTACCGGGCGAGTTCATTGCGGCGCTGTCGCGGGGGTGTCAGCCGGTAGTACGTCCGCACCGCGCACTCCACCGCATATTCTCCTTCTCCTCTTCCTCCTTTTCCGTCCGTCTGGCGGCAGCAGCGCCGGAGTCGACGGAACGGCCGCCTCGTGATCGTCAGGCGCGAGGATCGTCGACGGGGCGCGTCCCTAAGGCGCCCGTCGTCCCGTCGGTCCCGTCGCGGGCTCCCGGGGACCCCGGGTTCCTTCGAACAGAGTGTAAAGGAGAGTGCAGGACATCGTCGACGAGGGAAAAACGATACCACGTGATAGTCCTCGAGAACGAACGAACGGCCAAGTGTAGAGTCAGTTAGTACTGTCAGTAGTCCGCGAGACGTCACGCGGTCACGCCGCGATCTCGTCATAACCTGAAAGAATCTGAAACTGCCTGAAAGAACTTGAAAGAACCGGAAATCGAGGGTGCTCCATCTGTTTCGTCTCCCTTGTTTCTTCTCTTTCTTGCGCGCGCCAACGAAAACAAACCCGGGCCTTACGAGCGCGGGATTAATATACCACTTCGCCACCTGATCCGGTGGCGCGCTCGCGTCCCTGTTTCGGAGTACGGGACTGTCAACCGTTTCGTTCTGACTTCTGACGGAGCGTGGAGGAGCGGCAGCAGGAGAAAGGTGTTCCACGCACACGGGAACGGGAATCTCAGTGAAGAGACCCTTCGGCGCACTTCGGCAAAACGGCCGAGCGGTGGAGCGGAGTGTCCACGTGTGTGAGTCACAGTCGTCGACAGATCGTCAAATCACCGGTATATCGACATTATCAACGCTATTATCGTCGCGCACGTTACGCCCAGCCGCGCGACGAATCGTCGCCTCGCGAATCCGTTTCTTCGCGTCCTCCGATCGACTTTGAAGAATAGAGAGGGAAAGAGAGAGAGAGAGAGAGAGAGAGAGAGAAACGCGCCGGCGGATACCAACAGTGAAGTTTCACGGCCGCGACCCGATTGCGATCGGCGAAAGGAAAGGCGCAAGCGAAGGCACGAGCAAAGAATACAATTCCGCGCGCGCGCTCGCGCTCGTCGTGTCCCCCCGTGTGTGTGTGTGTGTGTGTGTTTTGCGTGGCGTGCGTGTGTGTGTTTGTTTCTGTGCGTGCGCGAAGTCGCGTCGTCATCCGGCACGTTCCGGGGCCGAGGGAAGTGGTGCCCCGCGCTGCTCATTATGCTCGCGGTGACAGCTCGACGATAAGCTCGGCACCGACAGTGGGTTTTCCCTCTTCTTTCCCCCTTCTCCTATCCCGTTTCCCTCGAAGGTGCGCTGCTAGTTTCGCGAGTGCTCGCGCTGTTTCGCGCGCGAAGAGGAAGTACACCGTAACATCGAGTATCCAAGTTTTCATCTCTCTTGCCCTCCCCCTTCCCCCTCCCCCTCCCCCCGCTCCGTCCTCTCCCACCATTACTGCTGTCACCGACATTACTACACCTCGTCGCCCTCCTCCATCTCACCTCCTCCCCTTACCTGTGAAACCTAACTCCATTGGTGAAGTGCGCGACTATTGAAATCAGTGAAAACGTACCGTGGTGTCTCCCCCGCATATTATAACGCCATACATAAATCTACATACGTATGTATACGCGCATGTACATCTGTATCGTCCAGTGTGTTCGATAAGTGCGAATTTTTCTTACTTTCTCGACCGGATCTCTACCTGCCTTGTGTGTCCCCTCAATCTCTACCCATTTCTCTCGACTATCATTCACGGCGTCGTCGGCTTGTTTTTTTTCAAGTGAATCGCCGCACAAAGAGAGGCCACACGAGTGTGACAGAATAAAGGAGGACGTATTTCAGCTTGCGTGAGGAGCGTCGAAGGTATGTGCTCTACACGAATCCTTTCTTTATCTCGTGCTCCGCGCGCGCGAAGAATCGCGCCCGCGTGGTGTATTTCTTTTGAGGTTAGGTTTAGGACGCGCGAGTCGATCGAACGGTCGGAAGGCAGCGGTGTCACTCGTGATTCGTCGTGACGTCATTGGGGTTTTTCATTTATCGGTTAATTTGTAGTTAGACTTGGATAGTTAGAATCGATTGTATATCTTGAAACGAGATGAAAATTATAAAAATGAGCAAATTCACTAGATATTGATTAATAAAATATAATGAATTATAAATGTTCTAGTGAATATTTACTCACTTTTGTAACTTTTTTATCTCATTTTAAGACAATCGATTCTCTAATGGTAATTTAAAAATTGTATTTTTTAATATACGGTTGATCATTGAATTGACTTCTGTTGTGAATAACTTTGAAATTATTACTGCAAAGCAGTTAGTTTAGTGATTAACTATAGCAAGAAGAATTTAATTTTTTAATTACTGTCAAATTAAGTGAAGTCAAGTTTAAATCGCAAGTTAATTATTATATTTCATTAAATAATGAAAAACCGAATCTTAGTCTGTTTATACATGAATTAGAGTATATTCTTCACGTCTGTTCTTTTTGCTGAATTTTTTATGATTCATTTTCTTTCTTTTCTCTCCATATTAGAAAAAATAAGAGAAATGATGGACCATGCAAGAAGTTCAAAAGAAGTTCATTAAAAAGAGAAAGCTTTGTGTATTTAAAGTTCTGATTTTTTCTTTTGTATTTAATTTATGGTTAGGTTCAACTTGATGAAATACATAAAAATAATGAAAAACATAAAAATGATATCTTTTTATCAATTAGAAAACTGATGATTTAATTTAATCTAAACTGATGATTTTGAATATTTTTTAAAGCTGCTATATATATTACAAAACCAACAAGTTTTTAATAATTTACTGTAGCTAAAAAAACACAATGTTTACATTATTACCAGATAAAATTAAATTAAAATCACAATTAATCAGAAAATGAAAAAACCAAGTTGAAATGAAAGGAAAAGATCAAGTTTATTGATGTTATTGAATCCCCAAAAATTTTTGCACTTAAAATGAGGTAACAGATCTGTTCGCATTGCATGAAATTTATTGAAATCTCTAAAAAAATGTTTGTAACTTATAACGAGATAAATATATATTCAGGCGTTGAAGATAGAAAAAACGAAGATTTTAAATGCAAAAAGTGCAAGCAACGCGAACAGACCTAAATACATACTCGGCGTTGAAAAGAAAAAAAGTGAAGATTCTGAGTGCAAAAAGTGCAAGAAACGCAGCGGATCCTATATTAAATATTTGGCGAAATTGAAAAAGAAAATTGTAATGCAGTTCAGTGCATCAATAAAAATAAATAATAAACTTGTCGCGTCGCGTCTCATGTTGTTTACGCGTGTGCGTAAATAAGTAATGTACGTATAACGTTCCGAAATGAACGAAAAGAAACTGAGATCAGGGGATTTACATTTTAAATTCTATATTTTGAAACGAGGCGAAAATTACAAAAGTGAGCGAATTTCCTATTTATAATTTCATTGATCAGTCAGGTCACTACTTGGTAAATTTTCTCACTTTTGCCATTTTTATCTTGTTTCAAGAAATACAGAATCCATCCTCCAAGAATCCGAGATCGTCTCAGCTGCGTCTTCGCGCATCCCTTCACAAGTAGATCCTAACCTCAAAGCTCTCGTATGTGAATAATGTCGTTCAACGCACTCCGCTGCCACACAGGTTCCGCTCCTCCAAGCAATCCAGGCGCGCCGCTTAAACAGCTGTTTAAGCGGCGCCGCAAACGGCGAATCCCTCTTTTTTTCCCGTTGAGCCGCGCGACCAAGGGAGTCTGTAAATAAAGTGTGATACAGCTCAAATTGCACTGATACTGTAACGCGATTGGTCTTATCAATATCTTTCTGCTTTTCCTTAAAGGACTATGTATTTATTCGAATTAACATTTATCAATGGTGCGATTAGACTGTATTATCTGTCTGTTTATTATGCAATCACTAATTCTGAATTTATTTCTTCGCCGGAAGTTATAGTAGATATCTACTGATATGCGTGATTACGTTAGAGGCAATAAAAAGAATAGAGATCGGAGAATAAAGAATAGAAAACAGGAGATTGATTATATATTTTAAAACGAGGTGAAAATTACAGAAATGAGTAAATTTATTAGAATATTTATAATTTTATTGATCAATGCCTAGTGAATTTACTTATTTTTATAATTTTATCTCTTTCTCTTTCTCACTCTCATCTCTTTTCAAGATATACTTGACCTTCAGAAATTTAGAATTTTCGCTTTTTCTTTCTTTAATGCTTGAATATATATTTATCCCATTTTAAATTAAAAAATATTGGAGGATTTCAATGCGAATAAATCTTGAATCAGGATGAAAATCACAAAAATAAGCAAATTTATTAGAATCAAAATATTATTAGAAAAATTATTTTACTAGAAAAATTTACTAGAATTTATAATTTTAATTTACATCTAGTGAATTTACTTATTTAGTTATTTTCACCTTGTTTTAGATACATATCGATTCTCTGTTCGATTCTCTATTCTGTTTCCTGTTTCCTATTTCTTTGATTATTTGATTGTACTTCTGATGTAAATAAAAGAGGAAGAATGAAGTGAATTGTGTATTAGAAATATCCAAAGACTCTCTCTCTCTCTCTTTCTCTCTCTCTCGTATGAAACATATTTATTCGCGATAGCAATCGACATCGTATTGGCTTGTAATGATAGAAATATATCAATTTTTTTATTTCATGATATATATTCATTTCAATATGAATAATGTCGCGTTTAATTATTACTAGACATTCACAAAATTAATCAGATGTTTTAGAAATACAAAAAAATTTTAGTGATAATTAAAAAGGACATTTATAAAAAACAAATTTTTATAATTTATTATTGTTAGAAAAAAGGAACGATATATTTTTAAAGTAATAAATAACTGAAATTTTTTAATCTTTCAATTTATAAGTCGGAGAAGTATTATTATTGTTCTAATTGATGTATTTTGTATATACATGACATTACTTTATATGTGAAAAAGAATTCTAAATACATAAAAAAAGTTTTATTTCTAAAATATTAGCATCTGATTTTGAAATTATTTATATTTTATTATTTCAAAATTAAAAAATGGATTTGGAAGGACATGGTGTCTGAAAAAAGAAAATTCTGAATCAAAATGATGAAACATCAATATTTAAATACACCTTAATATTAATTTCGATATCTTCGAACATTCTTTATTTTTTAGAATTTTATACCTGTTTTAGATGATTTGTAAATCATGCCGAAATTTATAGCAAAATTTCATAAATCAAAATTTATAATTTTACATATATGAGATACATTTGAAAAATTAAAATATACATACATATAATACACTTTAAAATGCACTTATGGCATCAAGATACATACATGTAAAATTATGTAAAAATTATATAAGAATTAGATAAAATTCTATTTTAAAGTCTGATAGATTTATAAATTTAAGATAAGCGTAAAAGTCGTTGATAAAGAAGTTCTTATATAGGATTTCTTCTAAACGTGTACATAATATTTTGTCGCCGGACTTTGCAATCCGTTAATATTGTCAAAACGCTTTATTATTGTAAAAATCCTACAGGTGGCAACACTGTATAGGAAAGATATCGCGTAAGGTCTTCACGCCATTCTGCATTTCGCATTATCGCGCAATCACGGTATTGCGCGCGTCGTCCGAAAAAGTGGTATGGTGACGTCGGAAAAAATCGGATAGAGTGATATCTTGGATTGTACGAATAGTTTTTCTCCGAAAATTGATATGAACTAATTCTCGAAAGCATATTCAAGAGAAAGATAGAGAGAGAGAGAGAGAGAGAGAGAGAGAGAGATATCGATTTTTTTTTCATAATTTTATGATTGTAAATACTGTTTCACTGTTAAATTTTACGTGAATTTTCACTGAGTAGAAGAAATGAATAGATTTGTGAATTATGTACACTGGAAAAAATAATGTTATATTAACAGTAGGTATTGTTTTAATTGAAAATAATTTAGTTTATTTAATAATAATGCTATTAATACATTAAAATCAAATTAATGAAATACATTAATAATCATATTCTTGTTTTAATATAATTTTATTCGTTTCAATAGTGTTATTTGTTTCAATAATGTTTGTTTTAATAGTGTTATTGTGAATTAACAAAATTATTTTTAATTAAAATAATGCTGTTGATAACATCATTTTTTTGAAAAATTCTGGTTAAATCCAATAGAAAATTTTCTAGTTAAATCTACTAAAATGAGATAACCGGAATCCTGATTGATATAATCAGAATCTTCTGGTTCGTCCATTTTCAACTATTTTTCTTGGTGTAGGTTCGATTATAGAATAATTTCAAGGAAGCGTAGATTCTTTACGATTAATCTTAAATCGATTATTGTTATCTTATTATATAAAAATGCGCAAATATATGGTCGTCTCCGTACGATAGTTTGTGCCGATTGTATTTCGAATATCATCGATCCTCATATTGTCCACGTGTACGTGCACTGCCTTCCGAAATAAGACCCTAATTTTGACGCGCGGCGACGTTATTATCAGTTTGATATTAAATTACGTGCCTCGAATCGATAACTTATTCCAAGCTGAATCGTGAACAGGTCGCGATTACGTCGGTACCGGTAAATGTTTTTTTTCGCTAATGACATCGTCGCCAGCTTATACATGGATCCTCCCTCGGGGGGAGGAGGGGGGGGGAGCTCCTTCTTGGGGAGGTTACCGAGCGTCTTGGTTGCACTCATCGCTTCAGGATTTCCACTTTATTGATTCGCTATGACTTTCGACGCGACGACGCTAACAATGCTGTTCTCTGTCGAAACGTGTCGAGTCACCGCGTGTATCGCCCGTGTACTTAAAACAGGAATGCGGCACTCTCTGCGCTCCATTCGTATTGATCAACGTGATTTTGCTTCATGTGATTTCGTTTTCCCATTTCTTCAAATGACCGATCCGAAATGCACTGCGCATTACCTTTAATTTCAGCTTATGAATTAATTACTATCGAAAGCGAATTACATTTTTGTCACATTTTTTTACGAATATCGCAATTATGTCGATGCAAAGAGACCATTTTTTTAGAGATGAACTTTCTACATTGGGACAAATGAAAGCTATGAAGCAAGTAACATTCAATGCAAGATACTGATAAAAATGAGTTTTGGTAAATCGCGTGATAAAGAAACGTGATTTATTTTTATTGTATGATGCAGGTGAATTACATTTTTTATTAATATAAAAACTACTGGAGGATTATTAGGGTTTTGTTTCTTACATCAATCAGCTGTTTCTAATGAAACTAGTGAATCGCTTTTTATTCTGTACTTACATTTATGTAATTATGTGTAAAGATTAATCTAAAAAAAATTGTCCAATAAAATCGTTATAACGCAATACACACGTAGTCTACGGAGAAACGCATGTAAAAAGAAAAGAGTAAAAAGAGAACTTGCTTAACTCGGGTTGAAATTCATACTTAAAGGCCAGCTGAGCGAATTCTTTTTTTTTTTTTTTTTCCCCCGTCATCACGACGCCTGCTTAATCAGCGCTTGTCGCTCTTTCTTATCGTTGTGTACTGTAACTGATTCATCACGCGTGAGATATCCAATCGTGAAATTCTGCGAATTACACATTTTTCAGCGTTATTTCACAGGTTTGCCGGCAGGACCGGCTTAAAGCTGGAAAGAGAAGGAGAACACAAACGAGATATCGATGGTAGGTCAGTTACGGATAACATTTATCAGGTGTATTTGCTGCCTTTAAGGAAACCTTTTTTGAACTTATCAAGGTACGAACGCACCTTGATTTGCGCAGTGAAAGAAGTCAACGCCGATAAAACGGAGACGGATTTCACATACGCGACCGATTACTGTGTGTTGTTAAGTCTTTTTACACATTTCTACGTATTTCGCAAGAAGAAACTCTTTAGGCACTGAAATATGTAAAACGGTATCTACAATGAGATTTTGAGACGTAAATCTTAAGTTGAAGCCGTAAGCGGTAAAAATTGGCTGATCGAATGTGAGAAAAATAGTCGACTATGGCTGGTCAATTTTTTACAGCTTAGAGCTTAAAGCTTAAGTTTTACGCCTTCTTATTTCAACGTTCAAGCGTAGCATAAAATTTAAAACCTTTTGAATGCATGCACAGAAAAAAATACTAAATTTTAATAAATATTGTTTTTATAGTTCTAAGTAAATATTTACTAAATGTAGACATATATTTATTTGATACCAAAATTATTAATTTGATTTAATTATTATTTTTTTTTAGTGATTAAATATTTATTTATTTTAAGTAATTTATTTACTTAGTACTATTTCAAGAAGTATTAAGATTTAATAAATAAACATATAAATTTTTTTGCTGTTTGTAATTTTTAAATTGTATTTTTAATTTTAAGGAATTCAAATAATTCCATACTTTTGAAATTATTATAACTGTAATTTTATGAGAAACATTTTGTCAAAGACATTAATTGTTTGTTAACATTAGACTTATTGTATATATAGTTAGACCAATAATATGCTTATATTTATTTGCATCTCTAAAACTCAATCCGTATAAATTCTTAAATTTTAATTCTGCTTTGACACATTTTTGTTATGAAAAGATCTATTCTAAAATAGAATAGGAATAAAGAATTTGTTTTTAACATATTTATTAAGATAATATTTTATTTAATGGATAATCTGATGTAAATCAGAAATAATAAAATTATACTTATTTATAAAAGGCATGTAATAAGACATTGTAGAAGTTACAAATAACATCATTAAATTAACATGATAAAATATAAATGATTTTTTAGAAAAAATCGTATGTGAGGATAACACGAATAGCTTTAATGTAGTACGTTTTGATATATTTTATTCTCTCTCTTAAAATATTTTCGCATTGATTTCTTCCTGCTTCCTGTTTTGTTTATTCGTCCTAATTTTGTAGTCGATACAGAAAGACAATCTTTTTTTCTTTCGTATTTTATCATTTTTCTCTGACATATCTTCGTCTTAAACACATGATAAAGTCACAAAACCATATTTGGGGTAATACGAGTGTTTGAAACCCCACTTAAGGGAAAACCTCTACTCGAGAGGGTTAAGTCGGATTTAATCGCACGCGCGTTTCATTTTTTGTCTGTTACCCTGTAGCCACGTGCTTACGAGGAGTATTCTCGTAAAATTCTGACCTTTCGGCCCGTGTTCGTATTCGTGAGTCTTCGAAGGAATTGTTTGACCTTTCGCCCGCCGCGGACATCCGCGCTCGATTAAGAAAGAAAAGCACACCTGATAACGATCCTTTTAATAGATTCCCACGTTACGCGAACCGGCGGTCGAGAAAGCACAATACCTGCATGAAGAATATTAACGTCGTAATCCCACGCGCGATCGCGATTTTCATTGACGTTAATGGACAGCCGCAGTACGGTAATTTTTGATCGAGCTGTGCAATAAGCGGAATGTCGCGGCGGACGGCGGGATTCGTATATTTATATCTGTTTTTAGCGAGGCAGCCCGCTGTGACGGTCGTCGCAATTAAATTTCATACACGCGAAGTAAACAGACGTCTGTTTAAAATTCCAATGCGTGCTTGCACGCGCCGCTCGATTTCCGCTTTCAGCGAAATCACGACACGAGATATCACGCACGAATTATGCAAATTGCGTCGCGTTTCGTGGAAATAACGTTTGTCTATGCGTTTTCGAAAGAGTTACGAGTAAAGCCTCGACAGAAATGTCCCGTGCGGAATGCCCGAATCATTCAGAAAAACTTGTTTCCGCGAGAGAATCCGATACGTAATCTAATAGCGAATTTGATTGGACACACTCAGTACACATATTGGCCATCGTACTGTAGCCATCGTACAAATAAAGACATAAAGATATGAGTTTATTATGAACACAGAAATTGAACCGTGAAATATAATTCAATTGTGTTGTTAGGTGTAAAATATAACTTTTTTATAATTCAAAATATTTACATTTTATTTTCAAGCTCATTCTATAATTGCATAAACACCCTGAAAGAAAAGATTGGCTGCTGCAGCAAATTAGATGGTAAAATATGGCATAGTTTGTTTAATTGGCTGCAACAGTCAATTTTTTATTGTGTTAGCCTATTCGCAATGTCAGTATAGGATTTCGATTGGCTAACGCAAACCAAAAATTGGCTGCTACAGTTAAGAATGTTATGCCATATTTTACCATCTAATTTGTTGCAGCAGCCAATCTTTTCTTTCAGTGCATAGTTATAAGTGGTCGTAGTTATAATTGAACAATCACAGTCGAATTTAAGGAGAATATTCGACTGTGATTGGTCCATTCTTACAGCTACAATCACTTGGAACTATGCTAATACAATTGTAGAATGGGCTTTGCATTCAGATTAACTCTCATTACCCCTTATGAGATCACTCGTGTCCAAGCCAAATTTCGCGCGTTGCGTACGCCAGTAGGGTACGTGCCAAAATTACATAGTTTCGTCAATTGTTATTGCCATTTTACTTTTTAATTCTATACTAGAATATTGAAACTAATTGTAAGTTAAAATTACGGTTAAAAATCATTACAGTGCACCGAAAAAAAAAAGATTGGCTGCTGTAACAAATTAGATGGTAAAATATAGCATAGTATTCTTAATTGGCTGTAGCAACCAATTTTTGATTGCATTAGCCAATCGAAATTCTATACTGACATTACGGATAGGCTAACACAACACACAAAAATTGGCTGCAGCAACCAAAAATTGGCTGCTGCAGCCAATTAAAAATGCTATGTCATATTTTACCATTTAATTTGCTGCAGTAGCCAATCTTTTCTTTCAATGTGTGTAACCCGTTTAATAAAACGCGAACGACCCCACAATAACGAGTGAGAAATAAAAACTGACTAGAGGGAGTAAGAGTTAAATCAGTATACCTACGACGATTTTAATATAGTACGCACTATTGTATCCAATTGAATTCGCCATAAGATTTGATTTAACCTATAACGTCGCGTTGTGAGAAATAAATTTTTCGCGTAATGCGAAGAAAGGATATAGGTATTATCCTTTTATTACGAAGGGATATTACATGTATGTTGCATTTTGCGCGAAAGTGCCTCCTCCCCATGCCGGTGCATCCGTTCGAGCGTAATTATGTTGCACGAAATCAGGTTACTTTGATTCCTGCCGCTTGTGTTCGAAACGGGAAATGAATGACGTGCGAACCGAAATGTGCAACCGCGATAAACATTGCGTGTCGACTTTCGTTACGCGCGAAAACGCACGAACTCTTCTGATCGGAATATCTCGCTTAAATGAAGCTCCACGTTAATCTTTTCTGAATATTAAAATAGTGTAATGGATGCGATCGGGATGCACAATTACACTATCGTTGAAAAGTTTTTGCCCACTTGTCTTCCTTGATTAAATGAAGAATGAATTTCTATATTCTTTCCTCCTTTTTTTATTGATGTTAGACTTATAAATAATTTAATATCTAAAAATTAGATATTAGATTCTACATATTGGGAGTACAAATTAGTTCGGTCCGTTTCCCTAAAGATAGCTCCAGCTGTTGTGAATAGTTCATAGTGATTTTGGCGGTTTCAGAGAGATTAAACATCTGCTAATAATATTTAGTTTATATCGCTTTGAGTTTCATCACAAAAACCTTGATTTTTACTGTGTTTGAAATGTCGAATTTTGTGTTAACCAAGCATTTGCGGGAGGTTTTGATTTTCTGCTTTAATTGGAAGGAAAGTGCGGCTGAAGCCCATCGAATGCTTGTCGAAGTTTATGGAGACACTGCTCCAACTGATAAATCATGTAGGAAATGGTTTCGACGTTTCAAGGATGGAAATTTCAGTGTTGAAGACAAGCCTCGCTCTGGACAGCCAAAAAAATTCGAAGACAAAGAATTAGAGGCATTACTCGAAGAAGATCAGAGTCAAACACAAGAGAAGCTTGCAGAATCATTGGAGGTAATTCAACAAGCCGTTTCTGTACGATTGAGAGCCATGGGAATGATTCAAAAACAAGGAAATTGGGTGCCTTATGAACTGAAACCGAGAGAGGTTGAAAGGTGATTTTTCACTGCGAACAACTGATTCAAACAACAGAGAAAAGATTTTTTTGTATCGGATTGTGATTGGAGATGAGAAGTGGATATTCTACGACAACCCCAAGAAGAAAAAAATACTACGCTAAGTCCGGTCAATTATTGCCATCGACCTCAACACCATGGCCGAACATTCATGGTTCAAAGATCATGCTCTGTATCTGGTGGGACCAAAAGAGTCTTTACTATGAGCTGCTGAAACCTGGCGATTCCATTATGGACGATCGGTATCGGCTACAATTGATTCGTTTGAGCCGTGCATTGCGATAAAAACGGCCGGAATACGAGCAAAGACATGAGTTATTCTTCTTGATGACAACGCTCGGCCGCATGTCGCTAAAGTCGTAAAAAAATATTTGGAAATGCTCAAATGGGATGTTTTACCGCACCCGCCGTATTCTCCGGACATTGCTCCTTCTGATTACTGGTTGTTCCGAAGGATGCAGGAAGTCATCGGTTCTTTCGTAGAAATCGAAAATTGGCTCCAAAATTAGATCGCCTCCAAAGACGAGTCATTTTTTTCGAGATGGAATTCGAAAATTGCCTGAGAGATGGGAAAAAGTAGGCAGCGATGGACAATACTTTAATTGATCTGTTCATTCATTTTGTTTTGAAATAAATGCACAAAAAAACGGACCGAACTAATTTGTACTCCCAATATATAAAAGAATACAGTAGAATTACAACGAATTGTAATGTATTAGAAAGATACGTACATTAGAATCTGTGTTTTATTTAATCTATGTTTATTTATCTGTGTTATATTTAATAATAATTATATAAAAATACTTTGTATTCTATGATCTATCACTTTCTCATTTTAAAAGTGACACAACAAAAAAATTATTGTATCTTTTGGAGTGAAGATTGAGCAAGTCTTGAAAAGGAGGGAGAAAAAATTGTTGCGATGGAACGTAAAATTAAGTTAATCCACTTTCAGTGATTGACAGAGTAACGTTTACAACTCATTCATGATAATAATTATTAACTCGAAAATTTTTTTTTAATTGTATCATTTTTGAAATAAGGGAGCAATATCTTTTATCCTTATATCGTTTTCGAAAATGAATAGGAAAAGCGATTTGTCGCTTGTGTGTGCGCGCGCGCGTGTGTCCTGCTTCTCAAAATCACCGTTTAATTTTAGATGTGCTTCTTTCCGTTTCCGCTCGCATGCGGAAGCGTCAGGAGATGCGGAGAAGCCGCTGGCTAGTGATTCAGTTTCGAGCCGAAACAATATTAACGACGACTCCGCTTTCTTTGAGCGCAGTTTCGTGTCGCGTCGTCGCCGTCTCAGCGTGTGCATGACGCGGTCTGCCTGCGTGCCCGTACGCGGAAACGACGCGTCTAATAATAGGCGACACGTTCCGCGATGGTACTTACTTGACTCTTAGCCCCGCGGCGCCATTGCGGACCACGCGCGTCGCGAGATAATGCGCGCCCTAAAAGCGCGCGATACTCTACGCGGAGAAGAAGAATACGACGTAATATCTTAATTGTTTTGTTCTTTATTTTTTTTTTTTTTTTTCATGAGCTGAGTTAATCATTTATTTACATATACGTCATGGAAACGTCTGCAATTGTATGGTTATGTAAATAAACATACAATTACAGACGTTTCCATGACTCAGCATGTCTTTCTCGATTCTTATCCGAAAGTTTCAATGCGCATGATAAAATTCCGATTGTAATTTAAATCTTTAATTTAAATTCAAAGTGATCTACTTACATATCGAATAAATTAAAAAAAAAATTAAGCGACTCTAAGAATATAGAAAATGAGGGATAGATACAATCGAAATGCGATACGAAATGGGATCCAATGCGCATGATGATAATTATTTTGATTGTAATTTATAAACATAAATTATAAAATTTTTAAATTTTGAGATCATCTTATATACCGGACAAATTTTTAAAAGAGATAAAGCGGCACTGTCGACTAAAACGAGATGTAGGATATAAGAAGTAAATATGTATATAATACAAGATGTAATAATAAAATTTGAAACCTGTCGCAATCTATCGCACATCATCGATGTCGTTTATGTAAAGAGAAACAAAATGTCGATTAAAAGTTAACATCAAAGTTAAAATCCATTCTACAATTATGTAAGCGTAAGCTGTAAGAATTGATCAATCAAAATATTCTCCTCATATTCAATTGTGATTAATCAATTTTTACAACTACACTGAAGGAAAAGATTGGCTGCTGCAACAAATTACGACGTAAAATATAGCACAGCATTTTTAATTGGTTGCTGCAGCCAATTAAAAATGCTATACCATATTTTACCATCTAATTTGCTGCAGCAACCAATCTTTTCTTTCAATGTACAATCACTTACAACTACGTTTATGCAATTGTGGGCTTAAGACAAGCTACGATTGTTTATGCCTGGCTTATACCAACTACCGTCATCTAACATACGTTAGGTGCGAAAAAGCGTACGTTGTGCGGTCACGTGTACGATGCTTTTCTCCCTTTATTCACCGCAACTCGCTAAGCGACATATTTTTCTTTTGTCTCTCTCTTTCTCTCTTCTTTTTCTATCTTTCCATTCCGTTCTTTAAAAAAAAATTCTCGCATTCACACCGCGCTTTAAAGCAACCGCGCGATTCTGGTGTCTATATAGCACAATGTACCTAAGGTAATCAGATCCAATATGAGCTTGTATTCAAAACGCCCTATTCGCGGTTTGTAAATAATTACACGATTAATTCAACAAATAGCAATGATAGCTTAAATTGTATAGGTTGTCCGTCTGATTCAATTGCATTAGTTTATTGCTCAATTTGTTCATTCTGTTATTGTCGATAAAACAAAATGCAATGTCATGGTTGTGATGTAATATTTTGTAAGTGAGTAATTGTTTCCTGTAATTACCAAAGCTAGATATTAATTTCAATAGTGTTATTGTAGTTTCTGAATTCATGCTTTACAACACTATATATTTAGTTTATATTTTTGTCACAACGTTTACAATCAAAGAGGAGAAACTCTTTGTAGGATAGAACCAATATGGTCGACTTATAGGCATATTGAATGTACACGTCTGTTTTTTTTTGTATCTTTGTTATTCTAGATTATGGATTCTAATTCATCTGCTAAACATTGTAGAAATAAGTAGATAAATAGTTAAGCAAAAAGAAGAATATTCATTGTTTGGAACATTGTTTTTTCATAGTTTTTGCGAATTCTTATATGTCAATAAACATGTCAATGTTTATTGACATATAATACGCTTACAATCTTATAATATTGGATTACTTTTTCAATTTTCTAATATTTCTTTATGAAAGAGAGAAATATTATGCTTAAGTCACATTAGGTACATACATAGTATGCGCGAAATGTTACTTTTTTTATTAATCTTTACAGCACGTATATACAAAAAATATGAAAATTTCTCATATTTTTTATTAACATGAAATTCAGAAATGTTTTCTTTTTTGAATATGACTATTAATTTCCAATTTTGGCAAAAAAAATTGCAAAGCTTAGTGGAGACGTTTAAAGTTCGATTACTTTATTATGCAGAATCAAAGATCATCACCTTGATAATTCTTGCATTTATATATAATATTTTACCGCGATTTATTATTCATACGTGTACATCATTATATGCTGCGCAAATGGTCTTGTACACGTTGCTCGTGCGCGGGAATTCTTTGCAAACAAAATTAAATTTGATCATTATTGCATTATGCGATTAAACAACTTTGTACATTTGTAATAATTGCATTCGGCGCAAATTAGCCGTTAAACGTGCTTTTTACGTTACGTGTGTATAAAAAGCGAAGCGGGTAGAAGGAACAAAAAGCATTTGCCTCAAAATAAAAGCATGAAATAAAGATGTATTCTCCGCATTTTACACAAATAACTTTTTGCTTTTATCATAAAGCATTAGCTTAAAGCATACTTTGTCATTAATTATTCATGTCGATAATTCATACAAAAGTTTGCATAGGCAAGTCTCGGTATTCGTTTAGAACATTGTTGCAATATATTGCAGAGCAATCTAATAAGGTACATGTGACAAAAGCAGAACATCAGTGATGTAAACACATACACTGGAATGGAACAAATTTTGCGAACAAATTTTAGATAATTAATTTTTTCAACCAGTAACGTGAAATGTATCTCTTGTACACAAATAAGAGAAAAGAATCTTTATTCGGTCAAAAAGCGAAGGTTACTTAATAATATTTCCATGTAAATATTTTTGAATGCATTTTTAAGTCGTTCGGTTGTTGATTTGCTTTTTCGTCGAATTCTCATAAAAAGTCGTTTGTACTCGTGGCGTTTTGCGATTCCGCCCTGAGTTCCGTCAGACGGAGGTCACGTGGCGGATCGACGCATATCGTTTCAGCTGTTAAACACACTGCGGCCAATAATCATTAGTCACGCGTTTTCAATATCGACGTCTTAGACGAGTCCAGGGGGAAGACATTGTCGCCGACGTCGCGACGAGAATGTCAATGGATGGGGCGGGCGAAGAGAAGCGAACGACTTCCACGTCAGGGACAAAGTGCTTGTTGTCTCTTCGCGCCTAGCAAACGACGAGGTCGGGATGACAGTCGCACTTGTAAATATAAATAAATAAGATAATGTTGCGCGACGTCGCGAAGTTTTAAGCCCGCGATCGATTGACGTGTTCGATCGATTCCTCGCGATGCCTCTTTGTCAACGATATGCGACATTGAGTTCCTTTACCTCTGTTAACCGTTTTAGAAACAGCCGCGGTTCATCCTGCTCTGATGCATAATTTTTAATCTTTTTTTTTTTTTACTTTCTATTTTAATTATCTGTTCATTATACATGCATTTCGCACGGGCGACATCTTGAAGTTCCTGGAAGTGAACGCAATAACCGTGACACAGTTGCATAGCTTAGAATATTCATTCCCAATGTTATCGCATACAATATACCTTCTATGCTTCATAATTGAAATGCTGCATTTCAGGAAAATTATTGCCTGGAAATGGGTCGATGTTACATTTATCTTCTTTAACGGCGTTATCATAATTTTCTTGAGATTTCTTGAGGCATCAGTAATTGTGACATGGTACGTAAAGTTACGTGTGAAAAAAAAATGACAATAAATTCAATTACTGAAATCAATTGTATCCTTCACAGTGAAATATTTAAGGGTTTGTTCGATAATTAAATATTATTTAAAAAGTAATGTTATTAAGAAATTTATTTTTATAAATATGATTTTCCCAAATAAATATTGTAAGATACTAAATAACGTATATTATGGTAATGAAAATTGCTCAAGACAAGTATAAATAAGGCTGAAATCAAATCTGCTTGTTAATTTATAAATTATTATATGTACTTATAACACATTAATGGTTTAAAGATTTTTTTTAATGAGGAACACTTGTGAATACATACAACTTCATATTCAAAATTAAGTCACCTGTTACTTTATATCTGTAAAGAAGACTTATAGGGAAAGAAAAAGAGAGAGTTGACGTCTCTTCACGTGCATTTTATCGATGATTAAGCATGAAATCGTTAATGACGGCCTCGAAACTTCCGTTTTATATGAGCGCGCGCGAGCGAGCGTTTCGCGGGGAGTACGTAAGTAGACAGAAATAGATCGTAGAAAGTGGGCGACGGTGTTATTATTAGAACAGTGAAGAATGTCTGGATAATAATAGCCATTAATTATGATGTACCATACGACTACTCCTGCTGCGTCGCAACGCGTGTGGAGTTGTTGAACGCGTAAATCCGTCCGATGAGCACCACCGTGCTGCAAAACAAGAGATACACACTTGCCAGCTTTCACAAAGTATCTTGAGTTCGTCTGATATCCTTCTATAATGACAAATCTTTTGAACAATTCAAAATCGGCCGATATTTATAATCGATTCTTATTTAAAAATCATCTCAAATATGTCTTAAGATGTTAATAGAACCCTCTAATTGGTTCATGACATCTTAAAATTATAGGTAATCTTAGGATAATCTTAAATATAAAAATCGACTATGAATACCGCCCAAGAGCTTCTTAACGAAAATATTGAAGCATCGATTGTTTTCGAGTATAAATTATTGAAAGAAAATCACTTTTCGTGAAGAAATACGTATCATGGAACTCTTCAGGTAAGAGTTCCTGAAGCTATTCTTACAATCTTACAACAATTGTACTTGTTCTGCTGAATTCAGCCATTGTATGGATCAGTAGAAATTTCTGTGATGATACGTGAGATTTAACAAAGATGATTAAAGTACACAAGATATTTCACGAGTATTGGATTTGTACGGTCGCGATCTTTTACAGAACTCAGAAATTATTATTGTCGAGATGTGTACCTCCTTCTCCGAAGGAACGTCTATCCGTCTACGAAATTCATTAAGGATATGCAAAGCTCGATGGCTTAACTTAGTATCATCATGTGCGCGCGTGTCGAGTGCTACAATATCGAGCATTATACCGCTGCCATATCGGCGCGTCGTAAACATTCGTTACCCGTTTCGACGGGTCGCCGTACAGCCGTGCACGAGACGGTGAATCGTAGATTTTCCTGCTTGGATCGTCGATAACGCGGAACAGCTGTTGATGCGTGCGCGCGGGTTTCGCGTTTCTACCCAACCGCCGTTCCACCGCTCGCGTCAAGTGGGGAAGGGCGAAGACCACCTGGCCCAAACCCTGAGCGCTTCGTTCTGTTTCTATGGAGCACAATGTTGCACGATCCCTCGGATCGATCGGCGCGCCGTGAACAAAAGCTACCCGGCTACGTGCGTGGCTACGTAGGCAACATATGTTCGCCACGACGTAGAAAATCCGCGTACGAATCGGTTCGAGTTTTAATCCCATAAATCGATCGTCGAAACCGTCCGCGTCAGTGTGTCTATCGATGTGTCGAGTTGTCGAAATTTATGATAGGCTATTAAATAATATTGTCGCACGCACGACAATTTTTATTTATATATAAGAGGTGTCTCTATATCGCCGTGATTTTTACTTATGGATCTTTGAATAATTTGGCATGAATTTCTCTTTGACGAAAATGTCAAAGTATATCGAATATTTTTATAAATATATTGATGATTCTTTTAATAATTCTATGAATACATTTGTATATACGCCAAAAGAATTAGTGGCTTAAATATCAAAATATTTAAGTATGAAAATAAAAGAAGTAATCTAAATTGCTTTTATTAAAAGAAAATTGGTTTTATATTGATCAAGCGGCAATGACTACAGTTTTAAAGATAGCTTATATGATAAACTGATAGTGCTTGCGTGTGTGAGAGAACAGAGTTGGAAAGGGAATCAGCTTTGAGTTAGGGATTTCTGTTCTAAAAGAGGTATGATGTTTGAATACAAAAGCAATTTTTTAAAGAAGCAAAAGAAACGAGATTTATGTTTTATAAACCCACACATTCACTTTTATCACATAAATCTTGCAGACTTTCTAACTGCAGGTATACACATAAATTTAATCGTCACAGAAAATTCCTGAATGAATTATTGCATCTATTTTTTTTTATTTGATTTATTATTAAAGAAAAACGTAAGTATATTTGTTGCATGTATAGTTATAAAAAAAATTTGCGATTTTACGATGTAATAATAGTTGATTGAAAAATATAAATCTGATACATACAGGGTGTCCGGAAAATCGCCCCCAATACTTCAGGAAATAATTCGGGAACCAAAAAGAAAAAAAAAAGGCTGTACATATAAACATAGATCCGGAAATAAATCGTTTTCGAGTTACCACTTTTTTTTATATATTAAAAAAAATTATTATTTACTTTTCATAATCATAATAATTTCACGATCATAATTTATTTCATAGTGTTTTAATATAAATAACTACATGTCGTACTATTTTGGCATTACTCAGAATGCATTACGTGGAAGCATAGTTCGCATCTCTCTTTTTTATTTTTTTATTAAACATTTTTTTTTTATTTTATTGTAATTTACTCTAGTAAATTCCTTACGATTATGTAAACAAATAAATATATAGATAATATATATTATATAAATAACTGCATAAGTACGCATTAGAAACAGCGTTTTAACGCGATCGAAATGCAAGATTGATATATTCGCAACGATTAAAAAAATAATACAATATATGTACTAGACGAAAACATTTGTGATTGTGTTATTCATTGAACTTTTGTTTGTATGTTCGTTTAAAGATGCGGCGTGCTTGAAAAGCAAGTCAAAGGAATCGTCATGCATTCCTGAGATCGTTAAATATCATAAGTTGCTTGGAAGGTAACTACGAAAATATATGTGTAGGAAATAGAAGAAAAAGGGAAGAGAAAAGGGAGCGATACGCTCCTCGATCGACATGATTTTCCATACATGACTTCCGGCAATATTAAATATTCATTTGCGGGGTTATTCGCGGAGTTACTTTGCGTGTCCATGTCCATATCCATATTAATCCGTTTGTTCCACTTTTGTTAAGTGCGTTTGGGAGATTAATTTTCAATCATTATTATTATATCGATTGTCGATTACCACAACGAGTCGTAAAATTATTAATTCGACTACGCATTATGGGAGAAGAGAGAACGGATTTTATTAGCTACATTATTATCCTAGTGGAAGAAATAGAAAAATTTTTAAAAACTCAGCAAGATTTTTTTATCTTTCTCTACAAAATAATTTTGTGAAATAATTTATGAGTAATTTCTTTTTTTTTTGCTATAAAAATTGCATCTATTTAGTTTTGTATTAGATATTATAAATTTTTTGCTGGAGTATCTAAAAATTTAACCAGATACATATTTAACAATAATTTTGTTGGACCACCAAATAAAGACACTTGACTGCTAGAATGTCAAAACTTTTTTTTTTGCGGCATTGATCATCGTGCTTGAAATCTCTATCACCTTTAAATTCATAATGTTAGGTTACATCCAATTTGAATTATTTTTAATTATTTCTATAGGTCGCTACTGCTACTATTCAATACATCGTTAATTTAACTAAAGCAATAGAGTTAAATGATTTAATTGAATAAAATGTATTAAATTTGACTCAAATTTAATTCATTATTTACTTAAGTGCATACGTTAATCTGAACGTCCGATGTTGCTTACTTTGAAACTAACAGAAATGGATTGATTTGTATTTTAACACACGTGAGGAGGTTAAAAGTAACAAAATGTTATTTAACTCATGAGAATAGTTGCCATTACTCCTTTGATATATGCAGTGATATACGTAATTATTTTGATGATTCAATAAAATTATTTTCAGATTTGTATCCAGCTTTCAGTAAAATCGATTTTTTTTCTTGCATATTTATGTATCTTGATCTATCTTCTTAGACAGCTGGTTGATGACCTCCACTTTCCAATTGTCCTTCAACATATCCTTCTCGATGTCTACTGCCATACAGTCATTCATGCGCGTGCGCCGGACGTGCTGATGGAACACTTAAATATTCCAGATAAGGACGCGTTATCGCGATTACTCGCTTTAAAATGGGGTTTTCCTCGCGTGTAGGGGGTCAACCGTGATCGCCATTCATGCCACAGCGGGAGGTGTCGTCGGAACCGTTTCTCGGCCACTTTTTGCAATCATTTCTGTGGCACATCACATAAGATAGATCGATCGACTGGTGGCCAAAATTCTCGTAAAACCAGTGGCGAATTTAAAGATTCTGTAAGTCGAAAATCGCAGAATCTATAAAGAATTTTTAAAAATAATTTTAGTATTAAAAATCAAATAAAATTTTTAATTTTAGTATTTTTGAATTAAAAATGATTTATCACATCATTATTGCCATTAAATATATTTATATTAAATATATTTATATATGTTTACTTTTTTATATCTTATAAGATAAATATAAATATTTTATAAATATTTAAAAATGAAGAAGAATCACAGAATCTGGAGAAATATATATTTTATAAACGATATTTTTAAAATTATTGCATTTTGAAAATTATAACAGAAAATAGGATGAAACAATAAATTCTACACGTCCTTAAATACAAAATATATACAATATATATATATATATATATATATATATATATATATAAAATATAAAGAATTTAAAGAGTCTATATAAGTACAAATGTATTGTGTTTTTCAAGAAAAATAAGATTAATCAGAAACGGAAAGGAAAGAGATTATAAGAGAGAGGAAATAATTTTCTTAGATGATTGTTTATTTTATTATTACTTCCTAAAGTAATTTGGGAAGAAAAAGGGAAACAGTTTACATACACACACACACACACACACACACATGTTGTGTGGAGGGGGAGGGGGAGGGGGGAGGGGGCGACTTCGTCTTTATCGGCGAAATTCCGCCACTGCGCGAAGCGCGCAACCACGGATCGGATCGATGCGCGCAAAAAGCTGACCCCCATCCGCTATTTAAAGGCGTATCCCAGATTTTACTATGTGACGAATTTTATTCTGGGATCTCCTCCCTTAACGGGCTGAATGTATGCGCCGTACATTCAGTCATGTGCGCAATTCGTAGAAAGAATGCAATCGGGGATAATAATAAGCCGAGACTGGACAGAGGAGGAGGTGGCGAATGAATTATTGAGATATCGGAGAGTACGATCGCGCGGGGCGTTGTGAATCGTAATCGAACATCTGAAAAAGGACACCTGGAGATAGTGGTGGTGGTGGTGTTGGTGGTGGTGGTGGTGGTGGTGGTGGTGGTGGTGGTGGTGGTGGTGGTGGTGGTGGTGGTGG
>Ga0157364_1000487_pt1 | contig 27409 bp, 9 predicted proteins | sample AttsexASBM2_FD_111476 | JGI IMG/M metagenome (GOLD analysis project Ga0157364, IMG submission 111476) | Fungus gardens microbial communities from leaf cutter ant in Ribeirão Preto, State of São Paulo, Brazil - Atta sexdens ASBM2 | ecosystem: Host-associated > Fungi > Mycelium > Unclassified ... | reverse complement strand
GTAGCGATCAAATCGACCATTGCGATAGAATTAAACGAATCGCGCAGAAGCACGATCTCGAACGTTTTGCAAAAAAAAAAAAATCATAATATTTTCTTTGCAAAACGTTCTAGATCGTGTCCCTGCGCGATTCATGTTTAATTCTATTGCAATAGTCGATTTGGTCACCGCGATATCGAGCACAATAAAATTCTCATAGGCACATCGTATTTACATTCGGGACACAAGTTACGTTTTTTTTTAAAAAAGTCTTTTTAGAAGTGGCAATTGAATACTAATTATTATATATCTGGATAAGATATAATTAATACTTTATATTTTATTCTTTTTGTAAAAGTACGTTACTAATAATTTAATAAAACCAAACCATATCTTTTTGTCACCTTATACACAAACATACACATAAGTAAGTTTGACTACAAAGTTTTGTGTTTATCAAATTATTGGTAATGTATATTAAAAAAAAATGGAGTATTCCATTCTATTTAGTATAAAAAATAATAATTAATATTCAAAATGGCTACTTTTAGTTTTGATAGAGTTTTAAGGCGCTTCGGGAATACATCAAAGGCCGTGTGTCTTTTCATGTGTGAATAAATTCTTCTAGACAGTTAATAAAACGGTTTTCAATTTATCAGTCAATGGAATGCATTTTTCAATACATATCCTTTTTAGTATTTAATAAGATGTAAGTAACATTCTACAATTTGTCTTTTTTAAATATATCTACGTTGCTATAATATTATTATATAAATGATTTAATTTTGATAAACACAAAACTTTTTGTGGCCAAATTTTTTGTCACTTCGTATATTGTTACAGTAAGATTTAAAACAAATCGATAATTTAAAACAAAATAATTAGCTGCAATGAATTTTTTAAATGTTACGTAACAAAATATATATGGATAAATAAATCTTTTTAAATTACAATAAATATACACGTTAATAAATAAAATATGATTTGAAGTTTTTGTTAATTTTAACAATTTACTTTTAAATAGAAAAATGATTTAATATTTATTAAATTATAATTAGTCTGTCTTAAACGTGACTGATAATATTACGATTCTATTGTATCAGTCACATTTCAATTGCAACCGCGTGTAATCAATGCGGCAAATTTCTCGAATAATTCGCTAATATTTCGAATAATTCGTGTCGGCCGACGCGAATGCGAAATCAATAATTGCTTTAATCGCGGCGGCGAACGGAATGCAATACTCCACCGCTTGGCCGTATTCCGGGTGGAAGAGCATTTTTAAAGGGAAACAAGCACTATCGGGATCTAACTCAAATGAACGGATTTGCAAGTTTAAATAGCCTCCAGGACAGTTTAAAGCGCTTTAGGAATTAAAATCTGTCCGTAAAGTGGCTTTAAAATTCTAAGTCTGTATTTTCGAAGCTGTTCAGATCTCACTTAATGTAACGCATTTTATATTGTCCAAGCAAACTTCGCTTTTGTATTATGGATTACGATAGCCTATATAAATTCACACTCGATGTTCATTTCGATGCATATATTTGAGTTTGTAAAATAAATTCTTTTTAACCATATAAAAAAGGATAAACAATTTAACTTGCACTATGTATAAAGGATAAACAATTTAGCTGAGTTATTACAAATGTTTTGTTTAATATTTGCACGATTAAAAAATATCTCTTAAAATAAAATTGTCGATCATGTGTATATTTAAATTATAATAATATTTTTAAGTGTTGTAATAAATACATTATAAAAAATATAGAGTAATTCCGGCAAATACGCCGCGCTGGGATTTATGCCGCAGAAGTCAGAAAAAATAGAAATGGGGATAATTTTCCCGCAACTATTCCATTACATGCCTTTATGTTATATTAGTATTGTATTATGATTTTAGTTTCTTGCTGTTAATATTAATGAAATTATTGTGAATTGAATTGATTTGTGTTATAATAAGTAATGCCATCATAAATTAAAGTCTATATAAAATGATGAGGGCGTGTAAAAATTTAATGATTATTTCGTGATATATACGTGTAGTGGAATAGTAAAGCATGTTGTATAACAAAATACAAATGTTTTGCTTTCGTTCTTTTTTTAGTTTGTTATCTTGTATCCCACTTGTATATCCTTTTGGGATATACGGTATTTTTAGCAAGTGGGATTTATACCCAAAATACAAAGTGCGCAGATTGAATTCAATGCACTAAACACATTATATGAAATATGTATACCTCATGTCATAACATTTGTAATATATGTAGGAAGATTATAATTATTATTTATTATTTCGTATACTTATTTACCATTTCTATTCCTTAACTAAACTTTATAAACACACATTTTATTATTATGTCATTTTACATCTTATTTATATGCATTATTTATCAATTTTTCGTGAACAATACATATCCCCTCTCCCCCTATGAGTAGCCATATATCCTACCCCTATGGGATATACGGCAAAAATGCAAGGGTTTCAAAAAGTTTATTTTTTAATATAAAAATAAATATTTCGGATATTTCTAATATTTTTTTCATAGTAATAGACAGTACAAAGTTTTTACTGTTGTATGGTTCGTTTACTTTAAATAATACTTAATAAATTAAGTTTTTGATACGTGCGACGTATATACCGGAGTTACCCCATTAATGATTGACTTTAAATATAGTACTATACATTGAGCAAAAAAATTTACTAAATTTTAATACATATTTTTTCAATATTATTAATAAAACAGTTATTTATAATAAATAAATATTTAATCAACAAAAGAAAAATTAAATCAAATTAAGTCTTTTATAAAATAATTATATGTTCACATTTAATAAATATTTAAGTTAGTAATATTAAATAAATATTTATTAAAATTTAGTACATTTTTTAGTGTAGCAATTTTTAAATGTTGGTAAAAGATTTTAGATAATTAAAATGATAGTAAATTTTTTAACATATTTCGATTTCTCATCATCATCTTCTGTCTTCTCAGTTTTTATCCATCTAGATCGTCTTCATGCTTCAAATGAGACAAGCAAGAGACAAGATGAATTTCGGCTACGCTTTCGAAGTAAGTTTGTGACAGGAATAAATCGTAAATTTGCTTCTATGTAACAGTATAGATCTTAACGCCGAAAAAGACGGAATGTTAAGCCCTATAATAGTTTTGCTTAAAAGAAAACCGATATACTTACAGCGAGATTATTTTCTGTCGCTGTTACATAAAGTTTTCATCTTTCATAACTGTCTTATCCCAATGTTGGAATATGTCTTTTTGATTAATCTATTTAGAATGTTAAATTATTGTTTCATTTTTATTATACTACACAATTAATATAATAACGTTCATTTTAAATAATTTACAAGATTTGAATCTTGTTTTGCTGTTCTGACTCAGTAGAATAATTTTTTTCTTTAATTGTATTAGTTTTCTCTCACTTATTCTTACATGAAAAAGAGCATTGTTATCGTAAATATCTATAGATTACTTTTATATATCTGCAGTATCGAAATTTAAACTAATCAAAATAATATCGCTTTCAATCTTCAAATCCAATCACGTTGAAGAGATTAAGTAAAAATTTTATACTCGATGGAAACGGATTGCCACGGAGTCGAAAGAACGATCAATTCTTCTTGATGCTATGCGACCCGAACTTATAGAAACTCGTTAATTCCTCGAGCATTTCACTCCATCGACATTTCGTTTCCGCTCGGTGAGATTCCCTCTCCGAAATCTTCGTTCCCCGCTACTTTTCTTTCCGGCTATCTCCGTGAGAAAATGAGCGATGTCCATTCGAGAGTGCGGCCAAAAGCGTCTAGTTTTCTTTTGACCTGCGAATCAAACGGCGACCTGCGATCGTAACTCGGCAGTTCTCTCAGGCGCAGGATATTAAAGGCAGATTAAGATCTTCGACTTCCGGTTCCGCCATCCATCGAATAATCGTCGCTGTCGTACAGCCAGATCTTTTAATGCACTGGAACATCTGCTTTGAACGGAAGCTGTCATGCTGCAAGATGGATGTAACACGTTGAGGCGTCTATGTCCAATTTCATGAAGCTTATTAATGCTTGCAGAGTTAGGTTCATACTATATATAAAGTCACTATTTTATAGACAGCTACTATCATTTTTTAAACTGTTAGTTTACTGTTAGTTTTAAACTGTTAATATTTTTTAAATCAATATTTTCTCCATATTTTTAGCAAATATTAATTGAGCTACATTTGCTTAATTCTAAAATGCTTATTTTGGCATACATTAAAAATTGTAGTAAAAAATTAGAATTGTAAAAATGACAGTAAATAAAAAATTAATTAATTTTCATTGTTTATAAAATTTATGTTCAACATTTCTTGAAATTTTAAAATGTAATAATGCTGCAATATACAATATTTTTTCTCTTTTTTCATTTAAAATCTGAATCTAAATTCAATTTACGTATTATCTTTATTTTATTAAAGTACAGATAATAATACCTATTTATATTTATTATTTAAAAAAGAGACGCAATCCTATGGAAGGAATGTTGCTCTTTGGAAGTATTAATTTATATCTTTTTGTAGCAATAACAATTTGATTTTGGAAATTTATTTTGATTAATTACGATATCGAAAACTTCGATTTTACTTGTCGTAGTTGGTTAGGAGAAAGCTGTGGTTGAATTTACGGTAAATCGTAATGAAGTACATCAACGCGATGCTTTCAGCATGCGATAATACTACAAACAAAAGCGACGAACGATAAAATGCAAATTTCGCGAGGACGCAGGACGCCGACGTCGCCGAACATAAATAATTTTAATCGCCATTTTTATATGTCGGTGCGTTTTAGTGCGCATTTGGCATACACGCGCTTTGCATATAGTGCCAAATTAAATCTCGCGAAGATATAAATATTTTCGACAGTTAATAAGCCCGCAATCCGTGCGCAGTTGCGCAAGCAGATTTGCATAGCTCGCTGATCGTTTTCGATTCACACGCTCGCTACACTGGATAATATTTCTAGTCTGTTATAACAGCAATCTGCTGCATATTATTAATAATATATTACACGCACATTTAATTTTAATTTAGCAATGCCAATACGATGCTCGTAGGTAACTAAATTGACCTTATTTTTCATATCACTTAATATTAATAATTATTAAATAGTATACAGCATTATACATCATGTTTTTATGATTTAAGGGGTATACGATGTAATTTAAAATACATAGCCGATCTTTCTACTAACCAGTTTTACAAACTTTAATTTAATGTGTACAGTTTTCATTCGTTTCAACAAACATTAAAACACACCGAAAACTTTTAATTGCTTTCTGAGAAGGAAAAGGTTCCGGCCATGCCAGCTGCCAGTAAACATAAGATAAAGTATTCTGTAATTAGGAGTTTTACGAGACTAGCAAATCGCTGACGCTTACTAAGCAAAGATAAAGAATGTATAATAGGTTCTCTGATTTTAGTTAATTTGCGTACAATAAATATTTTATTATACTCTCAAGAAAAACATTGAGAAAACAAAGTATTTTTACGACAATAAGTAAATACAAATGAAAGAGCATGAATTATAACAGCAGTAATTATAAAAATTCAAAACTTCTAGAAAGAAAAAAATCAAGTTCGTACAAATTTAAATTTCTTTAAAAAATACTCAAACATTCTAATTATACAACACCGGCGGTTTCTATTATTTCTTTATATGATTTAATGCAAACTTGACAGAAGTACTTAACATAGTTTTAATATGATATAATGTATCTGTGATTAAGATTAACAATTTAATCAAACATATGAACATATCGGAGAAAAAAAACATATAATAATAAATGACTTTGATATTTATCTGCGATTCTTGTGGTAAAAGAAATAATCTTCTCTTTGAAATAACAAGTCGGATGGAGAGAGCGGTGAGGTCAAGTTAAAAAAAGTGGTGAGGACTCTGTCCCTTTTATGGCGGCATTAGAGGAAAAATCAACGGCTGTGTTGGCACGTCTGGCCTTCTTCGCGGCGATTTGTTTCACTTTGCGGGCGGGCTTCCACTCTCGTTCTACTTCCGACTCTCTTTCGGTCTCCGTTTAATCTTCTCGAGTCAAGTCGGATCCTACCATTAGTTCGCGTAGTCCATGTACTTTTCTTTTGGATCCGCGTTTCGTTGGCGACCCGATACGAAGTTTCGAAAGGCCGAAGGGATAAACGACCGACAAAGTTTCTAAAGGGTGGTAAAACTATTTTGTGTAACATCCAAGCCGTACTTATTGTTTTCTTTATTGAGCGGCGATAACTGTGAGTGGCTAAGACATCAAAATGTATCAGTGAAAACAGATACATTATGTCTCTATTAATAATTATGTGTGTACACAAGCATATTATATAAATTTATATAAATTTGTATTATGCATATACAAAATTAAAAATACAACAATTATTATTTTTATAATTGACATATGTACATTATTATTATCTTGCAAGTGATGAGCGACTTTGGATGGAAATTATAAATTTATGTAAGATTTAATCAGTTCTAGAATACGCGAATACCTTAGATTTATAGAACTTCGACGAGATTTTACACTATATTTGCACATATATGTTTACGCGATTCAATGTGATTGATTACAAAAAAGGAAGGAAGTGTATTCACACACAGACATTCGACAGGTACCAATCCGGAGCGTAAACAATTTAAGTAAACAATTCTTGCGAGCCACGAGTAATTTTCGAAAGTGGAGTTCCTTCCTGTTCTCACGTCGTATTTCCTTTGCACAAATGTCGAAGTACAGTTCGCCGTGCAAACTCGGCGATGAGTAAATTCCGTCTTAATGTCGTGACCTACAATCGATTGACTTATAAGGTCGAATCGAGTTCCGAAACTTCTTTTCGAATAATTTAAGAGCACATTTATTAGCGTTGCAATATTTGGAAACAAATTAATAAGTCATCAGATTAATATATTTTCATCAGATGCAAATGTATTAAACAGATATTCTCGACTGTGCAAATGTATATTATTCTAATTTCGTTTAACTAAATCATTTAATTAATTTATAATAGTTGGAAGGTATGAAATGAAAATAAAATGATAAAAGTCAAGCGACAATATTATAAATAATATCACGCATTGAAATGAAATGACACGTCGATTATTGTCTCCCTTTTGTTGCTGCATAATATTCACAAGAGAATTCGGAATTACCGAAATTATAATTAATTTTCATTTTAAAGCTATATTATACAAATCAATGCCTATATAATCTAGAAACGATAATTTCGTATTACAATTATGTTTTATTTATAAGCTAATTATAGTGAAAGGAAAGATTTTTGTTGATATTTTTATCAAGTGCGAACTTTTGTTATGTTGGATTTTTCTCGTTTTGTAATAACACTTATCAACTAGAAAATTTTGTTGATATTTTTATCAAGTCCGAACTTTTATTATTGTTGGATTTTTTTTTCGTTTTGTAATAACACGTACAATATCAACTTGTTTGTTCCGTTTTATTTATTCAATCATGTAGTATAAACAAATAATACGTTTCAGTTTATATATTAATTTATAGAACATTAATCCGTAACATATATTACGCGCGCGCGGGTGAGTCAAGTACGATTTATAAAAATGATGTCTCTAAAATATACTACTATTGCATAATATATTACTAAAATTTTAACTTTGTATTTCAAATTATTTTTGATAAAAGATCATTAAAAAATATTATATCCTAAAAAGACGAAGATTTACATGTATTAATAATTGATAGGCTAGAATTCTATTTAAATATTTATAGGAATAGAATTTTAATGTTAACGTACTCGAAAGATTTATTAAATGCTCGCTTTTATAAGGAATTTCTTCTTTACCAAGAATATCAGCATGAAAGAAAACCGAAGAGGAGAAAGTAGACTGAGATAATTTTTTCTCTGCGATGTAAAGCCAGTTAAAGTAGCATTTAAAATACCTGCGCAATGTTTTCCTGGAGCAGTGCACCGAAAACTTTAAACAAAGATTTATCTTCCGCAGTCAGCCAGGCTCGATGCAAAAAAGGACTTGAAGAACGCAGTCGCGTAGAAGTTCCGACGCGCGAGAGAGACTTCCCATCCGCGAGGGAATTTCGTTTACTAACGTAATTTGCGGTTACTAGTGAAGAGACCCGTGACTCTCGTTCGCGTTTATGTAGTGCGATCACGATTCGTAGTGTTCGTAATGAGGAGGGAAGGACATACCGTAGATGCATCTTAGCGCGACCAGTTAGTTTCACGGTAGATCATGAATCTGGAAACTAGTCAGACAGTTTACATAAGACGGCATTCAAATAGGTTTCCATCCGTGCCCGTACAACACGTCGAAGTTACAAAGAAGTTTTGCAAAATACTTCTTTGTGGTCATTTGAATAGTTCATGAAGGTGATAATTAGTATTGATTTGCAGTATATATATATATGTGAAGTACTCGCTTTGTTTTAAATTAGAAAAAAATGAAAATGAAAAAATTTTACTGGTTTCAGTAACAAATATTGTCCCAGATCGTTTTTCTTATCATTTTTATAAATTATTTATTACAGATAATTAAACAATAGTAATTTTCTTACATTGCTATTTTTTTTTAGAAAAACTATGACATTTTTTTTATAAATGTTCTTTTTGTTTTAATGTTGTTACGGAGCCATTCATAATACACGTAAAATAATAGAAGAGTATTGAATGCATCTAGATAAAAATGCAAATGGTGAAAACAGCGTGATTGAAAAATTGTCTTAACTTTATTATGAAGCTGAATTTCACATTTGAACAATAATTTAAAAATTAGTATTTAATTATACAATCATAATTTTATAGATAATGTTTTTCGCAATAAATTATTTACAGTTTTAAAATATTTATTAACAAATACACATCAAATTATTGACATTTTTCTATGATGCATTATATTATATTTGCATCAATAATATTAAATTACTTGTCAATTTAATTTGTAACATTACTATTTCAACTTTGGTTTAGGACTGTGTTTCAAGACCAACAAATAATTGCACACTTTGCTTGAATTGGAAATTGTATAAATTCACAAGAAATAATAGACATGAAGAACGCTTTGATCGAAGATAATATTTTTCATTCATATGTGCATAATCTTATATATTTTGTATATTACATTGAGATTTTGACAAACACATGCTTTTTTATTTAAACTTCTATTACTCGTAATTTTTTAAAAGTTAAAAAAAGTTAAAAATTTTACATAAAATATTCCGGATAATTTTTTTTAGAAAGGATTATAGCTTTGAATATTTTATCTCGTGCTAAACTCATCAGTTCTTCAAATTTTTAACCAAAATGTTACCTTCAACATATCATCTCTTTTTCCCCTATAATTTACAGTATTATTATTTTTTATAGCTGCGGATCTTGTAATCTTATAATTCAACTCCGGAAATATAAAATAAGTAGAAATTACATACCTTGTAACCGTCAGGAAATTACATAGTTTTTATGGCAAGCAAATTTTTACAGATTTAAATCCTCATCACATGAAAATTCATAAATTACGAAATTTATGATGTTCACAATATTAATGTATTTGCCAGTTATGTAGTCTCTTATTATTGATATACTCAAGTCCCACAAATATATTGAAATTCCATGTCTATCTATTTCATGTCTACCTATATTGTGTACCTTATTTATTATTACATTGTAAGTATTATTATAGCATCTATGAAGTTTAAAGGTATATTTGACATAATAAAATTAATCAGAAGTTTTTAGTTCCTTTAGTTAAAAGAGTTATTTATTTATTAAAATTATATGCATGCATTAATAATAATAAAGCATACATATTCGTGAACATATCCTAGGGATAATTAATGTAATCATGATATTAATTACGAAAATATCACTAATTTTAATTTTATTAAAATAAAGCTTTAAGTATTAAGCAAACATCGGTAATTCTTTTATTTCACTCTTAAAGAAAAAATAATAAGAAGCGATACATGCGAGAAATTAGTTATTCAGAACTTAATTGATTAGATTGATTAGATTTATAAAATCATTCAGTAAATTTTTCTTCTTTAGTTTTTTTAATACTTCCTGCACTTCTTTTTCTTTTTTTCTTTTATCGTGGTCTTTCTGTTCCATTGAATTTCTACTTCCAAAGAACGCTACCAAAGATTCTTTAATAACTTCGCTTTCTATCTTCGTTGCATTTTGGAATTTATAAAGGAAATTGTATCTGTGGCAAAGATCGATAAAATAAACATTGTTTGAGCTATACCAACAGATTTCAACGCTCTGTAAAATACAAAGTGCAATTGTTTATCGTTTATCTTTTTATTAGAGGCCATAATATAGAGAGACCTATTGAACTGCGGAATAATCTAAACTTCTTTGTCTCTTGATTCGAAGGTTACAGTAGTAGAACTTATTTCAGACGATTTATAATTTCCATAAAAATAAACTTATTTTTTTACATTGTACATTTTATATTCCTGTTTCTTCAAATATTTTTTATGAATTACGTAGCACGTTAAATTATAAATCATGTCAGTAAAATACCTAATCAGAAAATATTTATTTTTTTATTTAAAAGAAAAATGAATATAATGTATAGTGTTTTAAAAATATACGTAATAATTATTATATAAATAAATATTATATAAATAGTAATATAAAACGTATATAAACTATATAGATTTTCTAAATCGATTTAGTCAAATGCGAGAAAATTTTTTATTGGGATTGAATAATTACGCTTAATTCGAAAGGCTTAGAATAAAACGCTATATATAAATAATAATTGATTGCTGTATATATTAAAAAATAAAATCAGTCATTTTACAATGCTCGTCATTTTCGAACAATCGAAATATTCCTAAAGTAATAATTTATCGTAATAATTTTATTAATACCAAAAAAAAAATTATGCTGCATTTAATAATGATCGTTGCAGCATAAAAGGCAGATGACACATGATACGTTTTTTCAGGAATGAAATTAGCGTATGGCTATTGACAATGGTGATATCTGTCACAGGTTATTGTATAGAAATGCAATTAAGCCCATTTATTCGCTAGCTTGAAATGCGATTTATAATGTTTAATGCAGGATATCGTCAATTAATGTTCTATACAACGTACAAATCCAGCAAGTTTACTATTTTCTATGATATTGCATGTTATGGAAAGTGCGTTATCAGGTGTTTACCACGCGACTCTTCCCAGTCGCGTTTGGTGATTTATTGTTCGACCGCGTGCTGAATGTAAATTACACGTGGACACATCCAGAATGGAATATCGACATTTTGCGGACCTTTATTGTATTTTGGCAAGACACATCTCGTGATTTTTGTGATTTATATATGCGAGAAGAAATTATGTGAGACATACTGTATGTCAGTATGTCTCACATAATTTCTGCATAAAATGTATTTTCCAACAATATACAATATTTGCGCACGAATAAGTTTTATATTATACATATCGTTTTTAAAGGATGTTTTAATTTGTGTTTTATAATCTGTGTTTTATAATTTTTCGAAAATGTAATAACATGTTTTCTCATTTAATTGCGAGACAACATGCGATGTTTAGAAAATGTCTTTTAAGCGACGTTTAATGAGATTTTAAAGTGTAAAACTTAAGCTTTAAGCCTTAATCAGTAAGAAATTAATGAATTATAGTTAATTGTTCTCTTCATATTCGATTGATCAATTTTTTATGGTTTAAAGCTTAAGTTTGACACCTTCAAATCTCATTGCAGAGGCCACTTTAAATATGCATGGAGAATAACTTTCTCATTCCGTAAAAAGATAAAATGTAGCGTGATTTATACCGTAAATATTGTTTTCTAAAGGTGTTTTAATTTGTTTTTGCATATTATAAGCAACTTTCGGAAATGTAATAATATTATATCTTTTCAGTGAATAACTTTTTCACTGCATAAGAATAAGAATTGAAATACAGAGCGTGACAATTAAGAACTAAATTACCTGTCAGTCTTCAACGACAATTTCGTATTATCATTCTTGAGATTCCTTTATTTGTACATTCATGACAACTTAATCCGTGAACAAATTACCTAACAATTGCTTGAAATTAATTCCTTATGCTTAATCGCACTCTGAAATCGGTACTTACAATTAGATTATTCTTATTCGAAGACAATGTCGAGTATTTTTATTATTATTACTATAAGAATTGTAATTAACATCGCACTAGAGAAACGCACATATCGAGAATTTAGATTCTAAATAACATATACAAATATATAAACATGCGATATTTATGATATATCGGAAATGTTTTTGTCCTCAATTATATACAATTATAAAAATTACATCTAAGTTCTAAAGTATCCTATTTGAAATACAGAATGCAAATAAATTGATAGAAGAAAAGTTCAGAATTCTTTTTATCTTCAATGTAGAATCTCATGATACCAATTGTACAAAAATTGTACTATTGTTCAAAAATTTTCACTTCGGATCGAAATAATTCGTTGTATTCGAGCGCTATTTGGCCAATTCTTTTTTATCGCCATTATGAAATACTTAACATTTCACAAAGTATAAATAAATACTAAATATTTCGTTCCTTGTATTTTAAATTAATTTTGACGAATAAAATATTATCGCACATTAAATTTGCTTATTTAAAAAATAAAATCTGATTTAAATAAAAAGCTATTTAATTGTTTTACAAGTTTAGTACAGCAATTCAATTAGATTATTCGTCAATTCTGTTAAAAAAACATTGTATTCTTTGGAATTTGATCGGCTTTATAGCTGTTTCTGTATATCGGTTTTCCGGCTAGTTTGTGCTCTTCACAGGAGGACGGAAAGTAATTTGAAGCAAACAATACCTCGCTTGTATAGGCTGTCTAACAAATTGAATTTTGAATATTACGTCTATTTGCCGAATGCCTATCGTGATACGCTTTCACTGCAATACGTGGTAATCATTTAGCGTTTGACGAGGATTGTGTAAGGGCTGAGACAAGAGAACAGAATGCTGATGCATTCTGGAAATCCGTTTGTATCCGGTTCCACGAGAACAATAACGTGATTCAATCTTTGCAATGCAAAAATTGAAGAGACAAAAAGATATTTATTTACTTTCAATTTATATTGCTAATTTATATTTATATTCGTTATTCTTAATAAATGTTTAAAATATAAAATATATTATAAGATACAAGATATATTAGCAGCATATATCTTATATCTTATAATGTATGTTAAATATTTGCATCATAGATCTAATATTTGTTAACAACGGATATAAATATGTATTAAGTACACATTTCATATCATAATTAACGTTTATTACTTAAAAACAAAGATATTTTTTTATAGAATAGAGAGATTTTTAATTTATAAATCGTTCAATTTGTTCATTCATTTAATCAAATCATTCTGTAATAATAATCTGTCTTAATTTACATTAAAATACAGACGTAAAAATACAGACAGTGAATTATATGGTGCATTTTCGCAAGACTATTTCTTTGGTCGGACGATTTTGCTCGGAAATTGACCAATTAATAATCCAATGTCACTGATTACAATCAGCTGCACATTTCCTCAGAAGAAATAATAATTTCCTCCAAAGAAAATTCAATTCGCTAATTGTGCAATTGACCAGCTTAGTGAATTTTCACAACTCTAAGGCCACTTCGTAATATTGAAAAACTTTCATGATAATGACTCTGTTATGAAACTAATCGTAAAACTAGACAAGTGATTCACTAAGAAAAACTGAGAGAAATGAAAATGTTAGAATATTTAACCAATCTTTTAATGAGTGCAAAATGAGATGTCGATGATTACTCCTAACTAACCAATGGATGTAAAAAAAAGAAACGAAGTGTCGCACGATGAAAAACGGCTGAGTTCAGTATGTCCAGCCTCATAGGACTACTAATGATCGTAATGATGATCAACGTCTTGTTCACGATTGTTTCGATGGCTGTTAAGCACTTTGGCGTGAAATCCGTCTCTGCCGGCGCGGTATTTCACCGTTCTAATATTACCGTCTGGTTCCTTTACGATATATTCCCCGAACACATCTGAGCCTGCAAAACATTGACATACGAGTTATTTGTCTTTCGTTGCCTCACGCAAAGCTGGACATTCGGACATGCGTTGTCGTTCCTTTTTATAAAAACGAATTGAATTTTAGATAAAGGCGACAAAATATTAAACTAAAGGATTTTCGTTCTTTTTAGAAATTTATATCTGAATCATTTATGTTATTAAATTTATGTTATTAAAAAGTATATGAACTGATGGAAATTTTTTCATATGTTCAGAAAATGCTTTATGTGTTTTTTATTTAATTAAAAAATTATAAAATGATTCATTAATCAAGATAATAATCTCATGTTTATACGTTTCGTTTGTTGAATTCATTCATATATATGTAAATTCGAAATTAATAAATGCGAAAACTAGATATATATTGTATAAATAATTTCGCTTATGTGATTGATGATTCATAATAAATTTATTATGATTCTATTATTTCGTGGATGGATTTTATGTAGTACAAGCGATGGATTTTATGTAGTACAGCTTAAATATAGAAACATGCCGCTCATCAAACATTGAATAAAGAAAATTATTTAAATGAGATTATTTTATTAAATGTAATAATTGATTAACTGCAATTTAATTTGACATTTTTACGTATGCACGCATTTAATACACAATTGTGGATTTCCGCTAATGCACCATCAAAACATAAATTTCTTATAACCTATTTCAACGATAGCTTTAATGCACATTATTAAATTTATATTATATTCCCGCTTTAAAATATAACGTAAACGAGATTTGTAATTGACCCTAGTTATTCTAATTAGTTTCGCGTTGGTGAATATCGCGTTTGCAGTTGCTCAGAGACTCTTCTATCAATAGCTGCTATCTAAGCTTTATATGGTTATAAACTTTTCAGCCGGTGCGCGTCTGCCTTTGAAGGCGGGAATACTGAAGCGTGGTTTTTTAGCAGTACACTTTTATCCTTCCTAACTTTTCTCTCGGCGCGTTGCTACGAAATCTCTCGCTCCAGTTAAAACTTGACGACGCTCAATGATCTCATTTTTGTATAGAGAAAATCAGACCTTGTAAAAATATTATTAAATTATGAAAAACGAAATTATGAAAAATGAGACGATTAAAAACGATATCTGCTTTGATAGTATGAAGATTTTCGTTTCGGAATTTGCTTTTTTAAAGCAAGTGACTGGCTGAATTGTGATTATCACATACATGACAGACTGATTATAAAACGAAACACACGTACGCACGCACATGCACACACACATGTACACGCACACGCACACGCACACATACGCGCGCGCGCACACACGACACGCACACACGCACACATATCGTTCTTTTACTTTAAAAGTGACACAGTTCAAAAAGAAAACTGAATTTTTCAAAAAAGAGGGAAAATTATTTTTTAATCTAACAGAAAATTATTGATTAATTAAATAATATTGATGAAAAGAATATACTTTTAAAAGAAAAACATGATCATGTCATTTATGATTATTGTTTTCTTTAAAAAACTATTCTTTTTGATTGACGATTTTAATGCTCAACAAAATTATAACAAATCCGGAATAATTCATCAAAAGTAATAAAGTAATATAATTCGAAATATCAGCAGTTTATGTTTATCTTGATTAACTAAAATTTAAAATAAAATAATTTCTTCTTCGATTACTAAGATTCTAAAATATTTCTGTAGAAGACTGTCCTTCCTATTTATAAAAACGATACGATTTAATTTATTTAAAATATATTCTTGTAGAATATATTATGAATCTCTTTGAAATTCTTAAGAATGATATAAATGTTGTTTGACGGACAGACGAAGAAGTGAAGTTAGTTTATTTTTGATAGAGTAATCCTTACTTAACTTATTTATAGTAACAATTCAAAAATCATATTTTTTGAGTTGTATTATTTTTGAAGTAAGGGAACGATATAAGCTTTACAAATAATTGTATTTAAAATAAGAATTATAGGAAATCAGAGAACATTTTCTGTTCTTAAATAATGTATATCTTTTCTATGTAAAATACATGATATTGAAATTTAGATTAGAAGCAAATGGCAACACAGGTACGATCGCACTAAAATTCTCTTTTATTCCTTCAAAATCATTTTTAACATCGGTAAACAGCATTAGTGAAATATTCTTAACACTGTCGATTGTTCGTTCGATGAAGCATATGTAAGTCAAATCAAAAGAATTACTATGCCGCGCCTTTTCATTGCGTATTCCAAGAGTAACATTATAAAATTGCTCAAGCAAAGGTCACGTTGCCACTTTTATTCGCACAATCAGTCTGTCCTACGTTCACCCCAGTACATTTGTCAGCTTTTTCTCCCTCAGAGCTCAACATCGCGATTCCGCGTACGTAAGTAGGTTATTCTTATTCTCCCCCCTTCGCAGTAGACATGAGATGACAAGAAGGGGATCCTCCTAAAGTACAAGAGATTAATCTTCATTCAAACTACGCAAACCTACCATCTCTGTGCTCCTTTTGACCGTGATAATCGCCTGTATGGTAATCTTCGACCCCATATGAAAAGGCATAATGGGGTTGAGCGACGTAATCTTCATGAGAACCGTTGTCGTCATTCCAACTGACTTCGTGTTCGGTGCCCGTCACAGGACCGAGAAAATGTTGGAAAGAGTGTGCATGTCCTTCCGGTTTTGCATCGATCAGAAGTAACGACGAAAACATCGATATGAATAGAACGAGCTGAAACATGTTGATCAAATTATATAATTCTATGAATTGTATGAGGTTTATAATTTAGAAGACTTTAGAAGAATTTAGTAGACAAAATGTTGAAGCATGTTAAGATTTAAATAATAAAAAAAAATTATAACAAAGAAAGAATACAGCAACTTAGACAAAATCCTTAGAAGGATAAGATCTATAGAAACACAAAGATTCAGTTGCGATAATATGACGGGTTATATTGATTGACAGAAAATAGGAAAGCGAATTATGTTAAACGGATAAGAAAAAGCTGAGTAAAGAATCCACAACTCTAATAAAATATAAGAGAGAAAATAAAAGTTAAATTAATTGTTAGAAAAATGAAAATATAAACTATATAAAATAAGAAAGATAATAACATAATTTTTTATTAAAGAAAATGAAGAATGTAAGATGTATTTTTTCAATATTTATATTAAAAATATTTAATAATTAAATTATTATTAGGAGTAAAAAATTAATTAAAATACATCGCTTATATTAAGCAGAATCTATTATTAAAATGCTTGCATTTATCTATAGTATTTTATTTGCATTCATCTACCATTTCATGTTTCACTTTCAGAATGTACATTTTATTATTCATGTTGAACACATTTCTTGGTTTAAGTTTAAAAAATAAATTATTTTCTTGCACTAATATTTTTTTGTATTTTCTTTACAAACATAATTTCTTTAATTGTTTGTTTAATTATTTATATAAATCCTGGCTTAAAACTTTCAATTTCTGACTTTCGCTTAAAAAATCAATTTGATTAAAGAATTTTTTAATTAAAAAAAACATGAAAAATTTACGCTTTATATAACATATAAGAATAAAACAGTAGATTTGTTGGTTCCAATCTTAGCTGTAATCATATCCCGAACATATCCGCTTTCTATTGTATGAAGATCGAAATATGCTGACACATGCGGCTTTAATGACTTTCTGCGAAGAAGTGCTGAAGTTGGCATGCGGTCTGAGGATTACGTGAAACAATCGCGCGATATGCACTCACTTCGGAAATCATGATGCTAATTACTGTCGCAGATCGTGTCTCCTTTCGCGCAAACGCTTGATTGATCCGTGCGATCGGCGATCGTTCCAAAAACTGCACGATTCACCCGATGTCATTGTTCCTTTTATAGATCTGCACTTCAAGTTCCCTCTTTGCTTAATTCTTCTTTGGATCCATGCCCGAGAGTTCGGCTAAGCGCTCTCGCGGACGTTGCAAAACACAATTATTCAACCGGTCCGGCCGACGCAAAAAGTACCATGGTGCTCGCTGAAGCGCGCATCGGCCAATCCCGGACTAATGGAGCTCGCTCGTTGCGGAAGAAGAGCGAAAAAATGGATCGCCGGACTCGTTTGTTTCTTTTGCGACACGCGCATATCGATCAGGATGCCCGGCGATCGATGACATCGAACGCCCGTCACGCGCGACAACGCTCACGTCATGATGCTGGATTTTGTACCGGCACATCGAAAAACTACTCCCCACGGTCCATTTCTCTTAATGCGCGTCCTTCCTTACGCAAGTTCCCGTTTGATATACCCGGGGGCTCAATCGACGTAGATGGTGGAACAGTAGAAACGACCGGAACGAAGAAATCCTGCAGACATCGCTTTCGCATCACCGAATAATTGAAGCATTATGCTTTCGTCAGTTTAACAGTACGTGTTATTCATAGCATCTGTATAGAGAAATATTAAGGAATAGAGGGAGTTATAGAATACTATTTTGTTTTCTTGCAATAACTCAATAGATATTCATGTGGCGTAACTTCTTTTAATGCAAGTTTTTTAGATAGAATGATATCTAGTTATATCTGTAAAATAGATAAATTCTTTGAATGTAATTTTTAAAAAACTGAAGAAGGAAAAGTATAACAGAAGAGATAAGAATACCACCAGTTAATATATAGTACACTTTATTTGTGGATACACAGTGTGTTATCAAGTTTGATTATATCATTTTAAAAAGCCATTATTCAAGATCTCCAAGCTAGAACGAAGTTACAAAATTAATGCTTCTCAATGAACTTCTCAAAATTATATAAAGAGTGCACATTTGTCTATTATTTATGTCTATTATTGTAGAAAACTGAAGTGCAGTGTTGTTTTTATAACAATGCAATAAACACTAATGATTCATTGTCATGTTATACTTTCAAGTATACAGTGAAGAAATTTGACGATTGCCCCCAAAATACATCGCAAGCTATATAAGATAGAGATCTTTAAGTAAGAGAATAAAATACATAGATTATGTATTCGAATAAATTATTCCAAATGAATATAAGATATGTATATATGTATATATATATATATAAAATTGTTTAATATTTCTTTGATTATATTTTTACGTTCTGTCGAAACTTATTGAGTATTTTTTAATTTTGATTTGTAAAAACATCCAGTTGTGATTTATTAAATTGGTCCAAGTGAATTTCATAAATGCTATTCAATATCGAATAAATCGATCTTTCCCGACATCGGAAAATTCCAACGTGATACTTTACATCGTGCAGATAAAATAACAATGTGTTGAAAAAATTTGCAGAACACTTGATACTACTGAGTGGTCCTTGCGTATATTAACAAAAAACGGAAGACTCCATTTGCTCTCTCGTGTACAGAGAGGGATAGTGCAGAACGGAAGGGTATGTGAAACGAGAGAGAAATGAGGGAAAGGGGAGAGGTTGGTACGGGTGTAGGGACGACAAGAGGACAGATTCTGGCACACAATGTGCTGGAGCGGCGGAAGTGCTCGAAGAGGCGCTCAGGTTTTGAGTTATGACACTTTTTGAGTCGAGGAGTCGCATTGTGAATGGCGCATCCGGGTCCAGCGTAATATCCTACCTCGATCTCAGAGCCGGGTGGCGATAAATCTGCCTTAAATAAGATTTGCCGGCGACACTCCGGCGAAATAAAAGGAACGGAGGCAGCGACGCAGGCTGCAGGATGCCAGCTTGTTATTTCTTCGACTTCAACCCGTTGATGTGCTTCGCTCGCCAGTTCATACCAGAGTTAATGAGTAGCCTAGAATATTCGTCTTCATCCTAATTGCGAGCGCGCTACAGCAACGGCAGCGGCAACAGCAGTTTCTTCGCCCTCAATTTCCCGTCTAATGTTGATGATTCTTGCCATATAAAGGAAATGACGAAGTACACCTTCGCCGAGACCTCTTTTTACGAACCTTCGCACTTGAAGTTTATTCGCCTTCGTCGAAGAAATTATACAAATAAGCAAGTGATAATGCAAGCCGTATTAAGAACACGTCATCAAAATTGTAATAACTTTAACAAATATTTTAATAATTTAAATGTAAATTTTATTAAATGTTTTTTTTTCGAAGTATTATTGAAAATTAATATATATTTTTAATATATATTTTTTATACTTCTTTTTTTCTTTCTTTTTTATACTTATAATTAATGTTTATATTATAAATATTGTTTATATAAATATATTGTAAACTTTTCTTAACAATAATCATTTTCAATAACCATTTTTTAATATCGAATATACAAATATTAAAAATATTAAATAAGCTTGCTATTAACATCGCATTTTATAAATTGTAACTTTATATCTTGATTATTATCTTTATACACGGATAATTTGAACATGATGTCCCAATTATTATTTTATTATTCTTGTTATTATTATTATAGCATAAAAAAACACATTACCATATTAATCTTAATAGCAAATATTATGTCTCATATATATTCCGAGATCATTCATTCTATGCGGCAGTGTTCCATTTTTTGTTACATTTATTTTGTGTTGATAAATTTTATTGGGAAAAATGTCAAGAGAAATTATGTTAAAGCGAATTCATTTGGCTAAAAAATACAATTTTCTTTTATCAAGCTTAGTTCACAAGAAGTCCCTTTTATTTTTAATAGCTAATTATTTTATAGCAGTATAGATCTTTTTCTTGAGAAGATTTTTCAGGAAAAATTAATTTCAGATTGGCCCAAGAGTCTTTAAAAAAATAATATAGAAGAATAACGTTCTGTATATAAGTCTATCATTTCCTTTCAGTCTGTTCATAACTAGAATGTGTTACTGTAAATTAATTAAGAGTTCATTTCGAAGTAATTAATGCTCGTCGAGTGAAGAAATTCACGGTTCTATCTAGCTCATAAAACAAGGAGTTATCATATCATGAGAATACCCGAATAAATGCTGCAGAACGAAAATGACGGCAGTTCTGCGATTGCAAATTATGTATATAGTTTCTCGAGTTTTATAGTCTCTTGAAATTATGAAGTTGCATTATGAAAGTGACGGCAATAAATCAGGCTCAAGATTAAATTGTAGGAAATATGATTTGTTGCTGACGTAAAATAGCGGGGAAACGCGTAAGAGAAATTCCAGTAGTTTACGTCTGAATTTATGACGTATGTGCTTTTTACACGATAATATGCATTAATTATTTACTTCGCATATTCATCAATTTTTGTTTGCTCTAAAGGCAAACGTCGCGGAAGAATTAGAGTTAGAAAGATTAAACTTAAGCTTTAATAAATTTAAATTATCTTTTTTTTATCGGTCACTAATATTTTAGTATTTCTTTTAAAAATTATTTTTTTTAGCATAAAATGACAATAAAAAAATATTTTAAAGTATCATATCGGAATAAAAAATTAATAAAGTTAAATCAGAGAAAACAAAGATAGACTTTTGCTAATGAAATATTTAATTAATTAAGAAATAATTATAATTTATTACATAAAGCATCGCTACTAATTTATTTTCACGGGAAATGGGATTAAACGCTAACGACAATGAATGTTATTCTGTGCAAGGTGTATAAACGATGTAATTCGGCAATTCCATGACAACCACACGATTAGTAAAGTCTCGCCCACCAGCAGCCGCGATAATTGTCATTTCATTTCGCGGACAATTATTGGCGTATCTTCGGTGCGGACATGTCAGCCGCACTCGCGTGTGCAATCCCCAGACAAATTTTGTAATTTCATCGCGCGCGCGCGCATCATATGGGCCATCGAGACCACTCTATGAAATGCAATCCGTGTTTCCGTCTGCATCCTGCGGGACAGGCTCTCACGACACGAGACAGTTCACGCGTGAAAACAGGACAAATTGGTTGGCGCGTACATTAGACAATAAATCACCATATTTCATTTTATTTTACCCTTTCCCATCGGGAAAATCTGTGGATCATATGTTCGTATTTCCTGTTACTCCTTCCTGTTATTGTAACTTCATTTTTCCAATTTTGTTTTGCTAACAGTAAGTCTGCATACATTATACAATGATCCAAGATGATTAGCTTAACTTGTAAAGGACCAGAGGCCCCTTTAGGGGGACTCGAGTGGTGCCATCTTTTTTATCACTCAATCCCATGATATTGATAAAAAAGTTCTAGCCCTTAAAATAAAAAAATCAATCAAAAACATGCCAATCCTCAGAAGGTTAACTAACTACCCTTTACGAGATGTTTAATTTTATAATTTTAATATCTCTCTTTGAAAATTATTAAATTATATCTTTACATATCTATATAAATCATGTTATTGATAAATTATTAATTGCTAGTGATATGTTCAGTTGTGCGTGAAATGTAATTAATATTTATTTCAATAATATTTTAACACACATCTACATTAAAATAATAAATTAATAAATCTTAACACATTTATAAGCGTTAAGTACAGTTTAAATTTAAACACTTTTACAAATTCGCGCCAATGGCATAGAATGGAAGAAAGCTACTCTCAAGATAAATCCTAGAGATCAGCGTTATGCTCATTGTCTGCATAACATGACACCGGGATGCTTCCTTTTATCCGCGGTCGCGCACGCGCCAAAGCATCGTAACTATTCTGCACACTGTAACTACGTCGAGTGTCTCCGGGATAAATTCCAAGGAAATTGTTCCGCCCAGAGAAAGACGAATAGTTCTGTTTGTCCACGAATTTCGAGCCATTCTCTTCGCCAGCGATTCTCACCGCGCGCGTCTCTGCTTCTCTCGTTCGTTTATGGGTCAGAATCTTAAGCTTTAACATTGGCCGTAAGATGTAACGCTATGCGGCGTGGCGTTGGGTCACATCACGTTATGTCTTGGTGCGATGCAGGATATCCCCTTGACCTTTATTTGTAGTCTGGAATCCCAAAACAACTGAAGCATCCTCGTGCGCCGCAGAGCTGCCGGTAGATATTCGCTCGAAAGTTTTCACGTAATTGCACAGAGATAGAAGTGTTCCAAGAGCAAGAACGAAATAGAGAGCATGCCGTACTGTCCAAATGCGGGTGCTTGAAAACGCGAAATTCGATGGAAATATGACGGAAAGACGCCGCTACTCGTCAGTGTTGCCAGTGAATACACCTTCGCGCGCGAATCAAAAGCTTCGTGGAAATTGCCCGCGTGTTTCGTAACTAGATGTTTGCATATTTTGCGACGTCTCTATTTGGTTAGTTCTGTGTTAACGAAAGCTGCGGGTACGGAATATTACCATAAAAAAGACCGAAATTGTTTTTCTTTTTTAATAGAAAATCTTCATGAATTTTCTGTGGCGAACTGCAGATCGCAACGAGTTGTTTTACTATTTGTAAAGGAACAGTGTGTTGAAATCAGTTTTATTGAATTAAAATTTTAAATTAAAATTAAAAATTTATTAAAAATTAAAAATTTATTAAATTAAACCCTGCGAAATTGATTAAAAATTTATTAAATTAAACCCTGCGGAATTGATGATGGGTCTATTGTAAATATTAAAGGATCGAATTTAAGTTAACTTCTTGAATTAAATAACATTATTTTTAATTTCATTATTTTTAATTTTGAAACAAGGCAAAATGTATTATTTTTCAAAACATATGAAAAATTAACTCATTTCTGTGGTTGGATTGTTTAGTTTTAAAATAAACGGCGTTTATATTAACACATGCTCTTAATTAATAATAAACTGAAATTGTGTCATATTTAATACATTTTTATTTTAAGTTAAATTATTTAATTTCATTATTTTAATAAATTAAGTTTTAGTTTAAATTATCGACGTATTGAATAGGAACTCTAAAAGAATTAAAAATTCAAATTGTGTATAACAAATTTGACATGAATTTAATAGGAGCGGACTCATTTAATTAGTGTCAAAAATGTCAAACAATTTAATTTTTTTTATGTTACATCTACAAATTTATATTATTTTTATTAAAATATATTTTTACTATTTATTCTTTTTTATAATGGAATTATGTCATTTTGATTCTTGGAAATTAGTATCTTTAATTAATATAAGTTAAATGAGTTTTACAGATCCGTCAGTTATTGTGTTACAGATTTTTGATATCTCAGCTCCGGAGAGTTAAATTTGTATTCAGTATCAATCAATCGGACGATATAATAGAATTTCAAGCTCTACGTTTAAGTTTGAATAAAGAGAGAAAAATTAACTTCTTGTAAGAATAGAATCTAGATTGGGGAGATTTCCATGTAAGCACATCTCAGTGCTGTTCCCAGAAAGTTTACCATGTCGAGTATATCGCGATATAGTCACGCAAATGTCTGTAGCGAGACGCCTCCACTAATGACCAAGGGCATTTTCCGGGACATTGCTAATTTTCCAAGTGTCTCGATTACGGTCTGATAGCACAGCTGGGGTCACATTGGGCCTGTCGGGTTAATTGGTTTTCACGCTAAAGTTAATGCAAGTTTAGGAATATCCGTGGCGGATTACCGTTCCGTTGTAAACAGTATTCTCAGTGCGATTCGATGGCGAAAGGTTAATGCCTGATGGCGACGACCGGCATTGATGCTTTGGTTCCTTCTCGAATGGCATTATCTAAACGGGGCCGTTATCCGATTCACATCATCTTGCCCTAATTGCGGCTCGTTTACCGTTCACGTTATCTCCCCGCCTATGTTTCTTATATTAATTACTTTCAGAAGAGTAACGCGCATAGGGTGGGGCACAGTGGCAAGTGCATGATTGATCGACAAACTGCAAGATGCCACTGCAAGCATTCCCAGAACAAAATTTGCATTTTCTTTTGTCAGCCAGGTGGATTGAATTTATGATTTACTCACGTGCAATAGATAAGAGAGTTGTAATTATTTTAATTTATACTTTGCAACTTTATTTATTACTTGTACCTTAACGCTATGACCTGATGAGCTTGAATACATTAATAAGAAGTAAGAATTGAGAAATGTAAATGCAGCATTTTCTACATGGAAAAAATGATGTTATATTAACAATACTATTTTATTTGAAAATAATTTTTGTTAATTCAATAATACTGTTAATAAAACAAATACATCATGTTCTTGTTTTCATAAAATTTTATTTATTTCATTGTTCTTGTAATTTAACCAGATAATTTTCATAATTTTCAATTAAAATAATACTGTTGATAAAACATTTTTTTATACAAGCAGAGAAATTTATTATGCGTCAACTAATCTTTTTTTTTAAGATAAATAAAAAAATACATATACATTGACATATCGTATTTTTTATGTAATCGAGTTTTGAAAATATTTTATGTAAAAAAATATAAGATAGGATAACCAAAAAATTAAATGATTTATGAGATATTTTATATTTTATTCTGACATATTTTGACATAAAATATGAAATATTTATAATACATGTATGTGTGTGTGATTGTGTGCAGTAAACTCACAGCTTAACGAATTTCTTTACTGTGACTGTCTTATAGTTTTGGATTGTAACAGTTGAGAGGTTTGCAAATTTAATATTTATTTTTGGAACATTTTCTACTTGACTGTGACTCTTCAATTTTATTTTAATGAGTAACGAAACCGCGTGTACCAATGCCATCATCCTGTCCGTTTTATGCGCCAATAATTTTCCGGCGGTGCCTTTAATCCCGCCCAGCTCGAGTAGTAAATTAAACATTGTAAATCCATTCCGCTGCCGTAATTCGCTGAATCTCGAAATCCAGTGGGACGAGGGAGAAATCCCTGCGACGCCACTGTAATAACTGTCAGGATTTCTCAGGCATTATACAACCGTGCCGGAATAATGAATGACGAAGTTTCCATTGGATCGTCCACGATGCAATGTCCCTTGGCACAGTTACATATCGCTTGTAAAGTACATCGTGAATGTCTCTCGATGAGTCCTTTACTACGGCAAAAAAATACATATGCACCGACGAAATGTGCAGCATGCGATAATCATATATTTATCCATGAGTTTTCACCATTGACCGCATTAGCAAGATCATATGTATATATGCGCATCCACATTTAAGATTCCAGTAAGTTCCATGCATTGGAGATCGGCTACACGAGGGAGCAATTAGGATTCCTTTTAAACAAGTAGCTGCAAGAATGAAACTAATTTTCCTCCGACTTCTACGTTCGCGGTACATTCCAGAAATGCCAGTATTCCATTGTTCACCGATTTCTCCGTTTGGTAAATTACGCGAGATTAATGAGTTTAGTACTAATGATTAAAGTGAGAGAAAGTTCTGGATAATCTATCGATAAATATAATTATTAATCAGAAAAGAAAATAATTTTAGATTTTTTATTATTCGTGCTTTATTGTTTTTATTGTACTTATATATTGTACTTAGTATTGGATATATTGCTCTCACTCAATTTATAATAAATGCAATTAATAATGTCGATAATATCAGGAAAAATAGGCTGCATACAAATATGAAAAACAAAGAAGAAAAACGAAAGCAGTATTATAAAACGCACAGAATAAAGAACTACAAAGTTTTGTTAGTGAAAAAGATCAATGAAGAGTATAAATCCAGAGGTTGGAGTATAATGGGTACAAGAAAGATAAAGTGCGATTGATAAGGAGATAGGGATGAGAAAGAGGATGAAAGATGTAAAGCTGCAAGAATATTAGTGATAAAAGAATAAAGAAAAGTTAAGGAGTTGAATAATTAACTATAAGAGGATTAGAACATAAGTCGGGAATAAATCATTAAGATTGCATAAAGAAATACTTTTGATGATGGAGCAAATATTGGTGCTAAATAAGCCTTGATAAACTCGAGTTGATTTAATCCGTGAATAAATTACCATAATCGTTTATAATTAAGATCATAAAGCACACGATGTGACTTTTCATTCTAAATCGCGATCCAGTAAATTACTAAAATTACACAAAACGCAGAATTTCTATAGTAATTTACTAGATCGAAAATTGCATCATACAGCTTCATTTCTTCTAATCTAATAAAAATCTAAATACTTACATTGTTTTTACTTAAAAGTGCGAAACTTTTTTGTTACTATTATACTCTTTATTCCCTAGATTATTCTAGAAAAATGTATAAATGATTTTATTTTTATACAAAAGTTGCTCCATCTCTAATATTGTTGTAAGATCGTAATAAGATATATTTAATCCTGAAATATTTAAAATTAGACATGCTTATAGTTTCAACTTTGAACTAAGATTTTATTTGATAAAGACAAGACAATCTACAAGGTCTTTTAACACTCTCATCGATTTTATTGAGCCTCTTTTTTGCGCATTTTTAATTTTAATTTGTCAAGTTGACATTGGACTAATTATATCGATGATAGAATGTATGCATTTCCATTTTAAATGAAGAAATTTTTATCAAACTTGGCATTGCTTTATTTTGCTGCGGGATATATCGCGAGGC
>Ga0157364_1000486_pt1 | contig 27415 bp, 18 predicted proteins | sample AttsexASBM2_FD_111476 | JGI IMG/M metagenome (GOLD analysis project Ga0157364, IMG submission 111476) | Fungus gardens microbial communities from leaf cutter ant in Ribeirão Preto, State of São Paulo, Brazil - Atta sexdens ASBM2 | ecosystem: Host-associated > Fungi > Mycelium > Unclassified ... | reverse complement strand
CGAAAGTTTTTGCCAATTGCTTTTGTATAGATAGAGCGGACTAAACTGAATCGAAAAGTCCTCTACCGTTTTGCAATGCTCGTAATAGTTAGCGAGATACTGATCGTTAAAGATAGCCAAATAGCGGGTCCATTCGGCTTAGTAATACCAAAGCGTACGCCCTTTGATGGGAGTAGCTTGGCAGGCGAGTCTCCATGTCATGACTTGACCGATGTCCCTGCCAAACTATTCCCACTCCCCGCGTACCGAGCCATCAATGGGCGTACGTTTTGACATTAGTATATCTTTAACGATCAGTATCTCGTTAACTATTGCGAGCATTGCAAAATGGTAGAGGATTTTTCGACTCAGTTTAGTCCGCTCTATCTGCACAAAAGCGATTGGCAAAAATTTTCGAAACATCCTGTATATAATTGCATTTCTTATTTATTAAGGAATGCGAATATATAAATCCACGTTATATATATATAATTAAACGTTATATAATTAATCGTGACATTTTCTGCACTTTTGTTCCATTTATCAAGTATTAATTTAATCGTAATTAAAATATCACTTTTTTATCGTCAATAGTAATATAAAACAAAAAAATACTACTATATTAAAACATGTTATTACTTCTCATGTAGATTATCATATACATCATAAATTATGATAAGTATTCTATTAGGTAACATTAAAATAGCAATTTAAAAATTATTATTTTACACCTTTATACATCTACTCATATTTTTATATTTGCGAAGTAAAAATTGTTTCTTGGAAATGAATAACATTTTACAATCACAATTCAAGGATTCTTTGAAAGTTTTCAAAATTGAAACGAAACGTTAGCTAAACTAAAGAGTCAAGGGTTGAGAGATTCAGATTGGCGTGGGCTGCTCAGTTCTCGGGGATCTAATTTTCTATGGGTAAGGGAAACGCGGGAAGAAGGGATGAAAACTCGTCGTGCGAGAGCTGTCGGTGTAAAACTGGCGGAAGGCCGCCACCGCCGCCGGCCGTTACGCGAAAGTTAGAAGTTAGTTACACGGGGGCGGCCGCCCCTCATCTGCATATCCGTACACCCAACTCCCTCCCGCCAACCCGTCGCATCCAGAGCCCCTTTCCCTCCTCTACTTTCGCTTCCGAGTCGCTCCGATCTTCCTCTAACCGGCGTGCTGCCACCACAAGCTGCTCAACAAGTGGTTCTTCGGTTTAGCGCCCGGCTTAGCGCTTCTTTAATTTTCGTTGCCCCCTTCTTCGCAACTTTCTCGTAACTCCATTCCTTCATGTCTATCGCGAAGCACGTTGTCCTTTGAGCAGAAAGAATGCAGCAGCTTTACTACGGGATTAATATAAATCTCTTTTCATATCGAATTCTTAATTGTATGTATTTTGTGAGAGAGTGTGTACATTCACGTGTCTTTTAGATAGAAATATACTGTCTTATACTGTCGGCGCTATAATTCCGACTTGTATCGTATGCTTAAAAATAGATTCAGTCATTGTAGATTCCAATAAGCAAATCGACGATACAGAGTTCTCAAACTACTTTCGCAACTGTAATAATATTGAAGTAATAGAGCGTATTTTGCCTCGTGAACAATAACAGAATCTGAACGGAAGATTTATATAGAGAAAACAGGGGTGGCATCATTTCGAGTGCTTTAAAGGATGACTTCTCATGCGAATGGCAGACACATTTGCATGCGTGACGAGCGTAATAACGGATAATGCTCTCCAATCTCTGAATAGGAAGAACGACCGTTTTTCGGGGGATAAGGTGCTAAGGAAGCATGAGAAATCGAAGACAGAGGCGAACTTTCTGAGCACGAGCGATTGTGCTGCACCGGTGAAACTCTTTTCTCGGTCCGCTCCGCCCCGAAAAACCAAAACACAAATAATATTGTACGCAGAATGGCACACCGCAATGGGGAAAGAGTGGCGCTCGGCACCCTCATCGGGCTATTTAGGACGAAAGGAAGAAAGGGTTCTCCAATAGTGCGAGGATATCTGCATACCAATAGTATAATGGTAATTAGGAATGCACCGTTAGAGGCATTAGAAGCACGACGAGCTCTCTTTCTCGCTTTTGCTGCCGGTACTTTCGTCCCGATTATATTCTCTGTTAAAGAAGAGCCCGAATCTCCGAGAGCGCCTGGGAGTCACGTTTTCTCACTCTCTCTCCTTCTTTTTTTCCGGATGTTCTTCCACGTGCGTATCAAGCTAATTCGAAAAAGTTGATGTCACTCGAGAAGAAGCGCATCACTACCTACACTTATGGCCCACTCATTGTCGATTATTTTGCAAACTTTCTCATAAAACGAGGCTGAGGTATATTTGCGGCGCCGATTATTCCGTGCTCTTAGTCTGAATCTTTTACGCCGATCGATCGTAACGAGCGTGTATAACTCGAGACCCATTGAAAGTGATCAGACTATTATCTGATGTTTCACTGAACTTATTTTCGTTACGAAATTTCTCTTTGACAAACCTTTTCAATATGCGCGAGATTGAATTAATCGAATGGAATTATTATTTTTCTTTCCCCCTTTTTTTTCAAATTATATAAATAATATTTGAACGAGAGAAAGTAATTATTCGAAATCGTATTATTGAAATTAATACGATTATATCGTTACAAAGATTCTTTTCATGTAGTTTTTTCACGTTTCTTTCAGAGATAAATAATCATTACAAAAAACTACTATACGCATGTATTAATTAAGTGAGATTTGTTTAGTTTTATATCTCTCGAGGGTGTTTAACTTGCATGAAACGTTCGAATGTTTGTGCTTAAAATGGTAGCCATGTCGCTTTTGACACACTCGTCAAAATATTCTTCGCCGCATACGCACACAAATATGCAAGTGTACACACAGCGTTGCCGCGATCTTCCAAACCGCCCCTACTTCTGCCCCCTCCCCCATTTGGAGCACACGTGACACTCGCACACATCGATTCCTGGATGTGTGCTTTCTAGTCGTCAGAGCGCATGCTGCACTGCGCACAATTCCTACCACCCAATCCACCCACTTCCACCGCCGTACCTCTCTTGCCATCCCGACGTTCTCGCCCCCCGACTCCAAACTCTCTCGTGCAGCGCGCCATGCAACCCCCCTAGGAGGCGACTCTTATTATTTCCATTTTTCCAATTCGGTTGGGGGGCGGGAAGTGAGCGTGCAACACACTCCCCCACCCCCTTCTACTTTCTTGCCGCCTTCACTCCCACCCTTCGGACCGTCTCCATCACCCTCTTACTTGCACACCCCCTCCTCAGGTGGCCGGCCGAAGGAAAAATATCTATATTTATCTGTTTCTTCGCGGGCTACGTCTCCCTCTACCCCCTTCTTGTTCCTACCCCGTTCTCTCTTCTCTCCGCAACTCTACTCTCTCCGCTTCCACCTTGGAGATTCTCTCTGTCTTTCGTACTTGATTTCTTTTTCTTATTCTTTCTGTTTCTTTCTCCTTCTTACTTCCATCTACCATTTCTTACCGCGCCGCGGCGCCGCGCGTCCGCGAGGCTGACAGAGAGAGAATGAATAGAGGAGGGTAAGACAGATAGAGAGAGTAAGTGGGAGTGTGAAGGCAGAGGGGTAGAGCGAGGAAAAGGAAGTAAAAGACGGAGGCTACTACGACGACGACGACGACGACGACGACTACGACGACGTCGACGACGCCGGCGGCCACGGCGAAGCGTGCGCGCCTTTCTTGGCCCCAAGTGCGAGAAAGAGAGATCGAGGAGGAAGGAGACGGCGGTAGGAGGAGGAAGGATAGAAAGGGAGAGAAGGACGGAGAAAGAGAGCGCCGAGCTTCCGCTTCCTTATGCTCCGCCGCGGACTGCATCAACCAGTCGCGCGGTCGCGCTCACATAAGAAACTGGGATTCGAGAGGCCGACCCCCTTCTCGAGCCAGCGCGCGGTTCCGCAAAAGCGGAAGGAAGCGAACGGTTACCGACGACGCGAGTATACGTCACGCGGTCGTCGCGAGACCACTCGACGTAACGTCTAATATAGCAAGAAAACACGTACGTGCAACGTGGAAGAAGAAATTAACCGCGCTCTACCAAGGCTCGAGCACGACTGACCGAACGTTTACCCCCACTACTGTCCTAACGAGCGACGTGAGCGAGTCGAACGTCGTCCGCGATTTACGAGGGGCCCTATAGGGCCCGTCGTTGAATCGGGCCTAAGCGAAGGCCCGCCGGTGCCCATCGGCTACACTCGGCTCGACGACAGTCGCGTCATTCACGCCAATGATGAAGAGAGGGGGGCCGTGCGGCCTCCTGAACGAGTTCCACGAATACGCCACGAGGATGACGCCGCCGGAAATAACGGAGGCTTAAGGGGATGTTACTCGATGCCACTTCGCGCCACCGAGGAAGATGTTTCTGCTCCTTTCAGTGCTTCCTCTTCCTCCTCTTCTTCCTGGCGACGGAGAGATCCGACCAGGTGGAGGAAGGCGAGTTTGGGGAGGATGCTGCATGTTCTCACTGAGGGACAAATCTTAACGAAAAGGAAGCAGCATCGATGTTAATGTCACGAAAACGGGAGAGATCCCAGACGATCAACCAAAGTTCCTATTTTTCACGTGTTTTAGCCCAAAGATTAGAAAATTAAGGGAGCGACAATTAGTGGGAAAAAAGGGAGGCGGAAAAAGGGAGAAAAGGGAAAAAGAAAAAAATCGAGATGACGCACGTCGAAACCTCGTGTCTACGACGAGAATGGAGCCTCCCGCGCTAATTAACCAGCCAATTAGAAAGCCCGCGGCCATGCGTAATGAGCTGCGCGCGCAAAAGTTCCTAAATGCAACGCGGTCCTTTTTCCTTCGAATTCGCGCCGGTCACGAAGCACGCGGCGCGCACTAATAATATAAATTTAGATACACTAAGGAAACGAAAACGCCTCCTCCTCGGCCGTATTGATTACGACCGCGTTCGAGATTACAAGAGTGTGATCGAAACGGTAGAGAGCAGGTGGAGGATAAGGAGCGCTTTAGTCCTCGATACTAGTCCGCTAACAATCATAGTGATAGTATAATAATACCATTAGAGATTAATTGTACAACAGCGAAGAGCGCCTTCTTTGCCCGAGAGGGAGAAGGTGGAATAAATAAGCAACGTACTTGTGTCTTATGGCGTCCGATTACGCCAACAGGCAATAAAAACAGGAGACTCGAGGCGCGTACGAAGACGAAGCACGTCGACACATTTTCCCTATATCCTATCCCACGCATAGAATCACGTTGCGTGGAAGGGAAATCTTTTTTTTTTGAGACAGCATGGAATCTGCGGATAGACACGCTCGACTTCGGAAGCTGACCTTGTAGCTCTTTAAGCAGTTTTTAACCATACATTAATGTGCCACGTGGGCTCTTGAAGCAATTTCAGACCGCGCGCGCCGCGCGGTGTTTTTATCCTCTTAACCGAGTACGAAATAACTAAATAAATAAATAGAAGGATTACGAAATATATATAAATAAATAAACAAATATATATATATATATATATACACAATTTAAGAACCTATTTAATTATATATTCCTATATACATATACAAGGAACACATGTACAGGTATTTTACTAGGTCCTTACGATTTTGAAACTCACTTTCGTTAAAATAAAGAGAGGCGAAAAGCGAGATTCGCAGGAGACCAAAGAAAAGGGCTACTTTTCGTGTGTTTTGAAAGCCCGAAAGATATTTTTCACTGCATCGAAACAGTGTAACGAGAACGGCTAAAATGTCCACGATGAGTGTCGTCTCGAACTCTTCCGTCGAAGTGGACTCCGATTCCTCTAACGACGTGTCGAGCAAGGACGACAGCAGTGCCGAAAGAAAGTTTATCTTACGCAATGAGCTGTATAGCAGTCTGCTGGCGAGCGCGTTAGGCAAAACCGTGCTTAACAGGCATCTCAATTTCAAAGAGCAGGGGATTAACTTCAATCTAGCATCCCTAAAGGACAACTTAAACGCGCTCGGTGCACTAAAGGAGTTGAAGGATTTGAAGGGCTTGACCGTCAGCAGTGTGCCCGCCTTTCCAAGGAACTTAGCTCTTCATCGGGAAGATCACGATGAGGTTAGACTGGACTACTGAGAAATATTTTTGCATTGTCGTTGCGTTGTTTGTGGTTAAATTTCTATCACTGTTACATTGATAGCATAAAATATTTTTACGACAGCTAGCGTCGTTACGCTCTGCGAATTGTCAGATTCTTCATTTTATATGCATTTACATATTTAGATATTTAATATAGATGTATAAAAAGTTAAAAATTAAACTGCTATGTTAAAAAATGGGATGATGGAGCGGAATAATGAACTCAAATTTACTTTAATAACTCTTTGTTTATTTTATGTTTGCTTTTATTTTAATTTCTGTTGAAATTTAATATACCATCATTAGTGTTAAGATAGAAAATAGAGTTAAAACTTTCCTTAAAAAGTTACTGTAACGCACGGTTTAACGTCACGTGGGCATAGTACTTGTGGTATATTAGGAACATATAAACGGAAATGGAGGAAGTATATCAAATGGGAAAACGTAGACGATGTCGCCAAGGACGATGTCGTGAGGATAGTTAGCGAAGAGTTAAAGGCCGGTTGACAGGTCGGTGAAATTGTTTGCGAGATAAAGTGCGTTCTAACGTGGTTGGCGTTTGTTGCCGGTATAAGTTGTCAGTTAAAAAGTTAGAGCATAGTTAGTGGTGGCGAGTTTTCGCGTAACGATGGTATAAAATACGAGGCCGAGTCGTGATTTCGCTTGCTCGTATAATACTCCCTTTTCTTACTTCTTCAAACATTCGCCCGATACGTTTTGCCTCTGGCTTGATAATGTTTCATTACACTCGGGAATTGCTTGCCTTGATTTCTAGTTTAGACTTATAATGGTTTTATTTAGATATTGTTTACGCGACTGTGTGTAAAAACTGAAAAAAAAACTCGAAAACACGGGTAAATATTAAATATTAAAAAATTATTACATGTGAGAAAGAAAGCAGCGATTAATTTTTGGCGACCCAGTGAAAAGTAAGTTAAAATATAAAAAGTTAAAATGTGAGATTAAAGCGATTCTGTTAAAGAACTTTTTATTTAAAAACTGATTAAGTATTTAATACCATTAACAGTAATTGCTACTTATTATACTGTTTTTCATGTTTAAGTGCTAATACATAATTTTTAAGTGGTAGTTTATATCTTTGTTACTTTAAATAAAGATATAAACTTAATTAACCTTTTAAAAGTGTATCCTGATTAATACTAGAACTTTTTTCTGTTATAATTTATTAATTAGCTGCAATTGTAGCGAGTAGTCCGCTATTTCCTGTTGCTTTCTTTTGCTTTTGCCCGAGTTACAGCCTTAAAGGAACTTTTCTTGGCACGATTATCGTTTTGGCTCGCTTTAGTCGAAGCTACGGCGATTCCTGACCTAAATCCATAAACAAGCACCTGCGTGCTTTCCTCATTTCAATTGTACAGAGTTTATCGGTTTCGCAATACCCTTCATGAGAATCAATTCTTTATTTAATCGATCAATTTATTTACGACAACGAATTTCCATTATGGATTATAGCTTTTCATTGTAATCTCGTAATATCTTTTTATTATTACGAAGAAAAATGCGTTGATTTAATTGATCGTTTTGTAACAGTATGAGAAATAAATTTACCTAAAGTCAAACATTTTCAACTTATGGCACAATGATAAAATAATAACGAACGTATTTATTATCGTTTTTATCACGTTTATGCTATCAATCACCAAACTTTTTTGTCAGTAGCCAATCACAAATTAATTATTTTTCAAATTAGATTTTATGATATCTGGAACTTGTATTAAGCCTAGAGAGAAAAATGGGCATCATATTGCGTGCCCGAGAACGTGTAATTAAGTTAGTTCGCAATAATGAAACGTATCCATCCCCCTTCGAGACTCTCTTAAGAAATAACACCCCTGGTTAAGCTCTGGGGGAAGGCTATTCGAGAAACTAATAATCAGGCTTGCGATTCGTAACACGTTTTTCTCACGATGCACCGCGCTGCGCGAACAATTAGCAACTTCAATCCAGAGTCCCCCTTAATTAACGATTTACTCCGATTAGTTTGCTATGCCACGGAGGGTTGAGATTTCACTTCGCAAGAAAAGAGACGATAAAGGATTAAAACCCGATTATTCCGAGGTCATTTAAAAAGTATGAATATGTATATTTTATTGGAGATTTAAAAGGAGGGAAAGAGAGCGCAGTAAGCAGGACACGAAGATGTAATGTAGAACGCTGTAATATAAATATTAAAGAGACACAGAAGGGTTTTGGCTTATTCGTAAACTTAAATGCTGCTCCAAAAGTTGATTGTAATTGATTTGTAAATATTTGAAAAGATAAGTTCTCATATTTAATTCATTGTGAAACGATCGTTTGTGCTTGAGAGAGATTACACATATTAAATACAGGAAATGAGTGCTAATGATATTACTAAATTTCAACGCAATTTTATTCGATGATATGAAATTTTCTGTTCGAATGGAAACGGATAATGTGGAGCCGATATCGCGAAGTAGAATTGTGAGAGCATTCCAGTAGCAAAAGATGATTTCAGTTGCATCTACTTTTATAACCGTGCTCATCGCTTCTACATTCGACGACATATCGATTGGATATCGTCCGACGTACGTTTTCTCTTCTTTGTCTGGGGCTATGAATTTCTTACGATGTCTCTTGCGGTCGATAGCGCCGCGGATCGGTATAATTACACTCGAATTTGTAAATGTGTGCGTGTTGACCGTTATACACGTATAAAATAATCTATATCCTGTGTAACTGTTAGATTTCCTTACGGTGTGTTTGTAAGAGCTCAAGTTCCAAAATATGAATATTTCTCCTCTTGGCAAATATTAGTAAATATTAAAGAATTAATAGGTCAAAGAAGACATATATTATTTTATTATATATATATATATATATATATACGTGACAAAATTATAACGAAACAATTGAATATAATATATATAATACATAATATATAATATATACATATAAATTTTGTTGTATTTATATATCGTGTATCTTCTATCTCATCATTTAATTTAGTATCGTTGAAATTACGAGTTGAAAAAGTATACCTATATAAAAGTTTAGATATTTTGATGTCAAATATACTTTCCGACTTAATGTTAGCCGATTCATCGATCAATTTATTAATGGGCTAACTCTTCTCGCGCACTCTATCATGAATACCTAATGCTGCCTCACCGGTCACAGACAAGAATGAACGAGTTTAATAAAATCACCGCGATTATATAATATGCATGTGGAAGATTTTTCCGGTCTAAGATCCTTCTATCAATTTGAAGAAGAAGCCGACTTGCACAATTATTAAATACTTGAAGCAATCTTAACATTTCTGGAAATATGACGCAAAATTTTCTTTTCAAAAGTTAATTTTTATAATTTTGAATATTTATATATATTAATGAAGCACAAAAATAAAATACTTATTAATATTAATAATTCGAGAAAAACATTATACTATAGGAAAACATTGAGACAAAACAATTAATTCGTATACATTTAGTTTACCACCAACACTTGTGAGGAATAAATTCGATTTTTTAGAAAATATTGTTACGAAGAATAAGAGAACCCAAAACTAATACTATTTTAAATGCATATAGGCTTTTAACGAATTCATGTTTTTCTTTCTCTTTCCAGAAAAACTCATTTGCGTGGTCGGAGGGTGGTGAAGAAGGTGGTGGTGGTGGTGGCGGGGGAGGTGGCGGAGGAACGGGAGGGACCGGAACAGGTGGTACGGGTCCTGGGACCACCGGTGGCGGCGGACTGGCCCATTGGGTCAGTGTTATGGCGGAGCACATTCACAATCCGCACTCAGCCACTGGCGTCGGTGTTCACCATCAACAACAATCCCCACCTCAACCGCCTTATCCGTGGAACAATGGCCTTTCCAGTGACGTGAGTACGCTCTTATTGCAATCAGCTTTCTTACATATGATTTCTTATATGCTAGAAACTATATCCAAAAATTATGTCATTAAGAATTTAATTTCATTTAATATTATATCTTTCTTAAATTATTATCGAGTCTAACGTAAGAAATGTCCTATTTTTTAAACGTTGCCGAATAGAAGGATCTCAGTAATTCTTAGAAAAGTAATAACTTAGTAAGTAAAGTATGAAAGCAAATATTTATATATTGCAAACAACGTTGGTCAATTATTGCGAATGTAAAGCAATTTTTTTTTATGTTAGAAAATGTACTGTAAGAAGACCATAAATATAATCATCTAATAATAGGGATGGCTATAGTGGAAAAAAAAAGACATTCTTTTAATTAGCTTTTTTAAATCGTAACATCTAACAAGTATCATAAAGTTTTCAATTTATTTCTCTGTAATCTCTATGTTTCTCGCGGATTCGACGAAAGCTGCAGTCGCGACAAAAAGATCGACGACAAAAAATTCAAAAGAAAAAGACGGTTAGAGGGGAATAGAAGGAAATAAGGAAGAGAAGTAGGAACGTTGCCTGAATTAAATATGGCCGGAAGAAAGACACCGTTAAATGCGCGATGCAACGGTACCAAAGCTTCGGAAATGGTAGGAAAAAAATCTCCGTCCGACATTCTCTCTCTTTTTTTTTTTTTTTTTTTTAATGCGCGGTGTCAGCGGGACGGAATACGCTACCCCTGTTTTGATTTTATTTTTTTTCTTTCACCCTTTTGCGTGCTATCTCCGGACGAGAATCCTGCATAATTTAGACGAGACTGGATTAGAGGAGATTGTCAAGAGAAGAAGAGACAATGAGTGTGAAAGAGTCGGGAAGGGGTGAAGTAGTAAAATCGAAATAGAAACGACGGGGGTGAGAAGCAGGACGGGACACAAACGATTCGAAAAACGACGGCGAAAAAGGGCGCCAAAAAGGGTTGAAGATCGCTTTACATAGCGGTGTTCTTTCGTCGGGTTCCATCTCGAGATAAAAAAAAGGAAAAGAAAGAAAACAAATAGACGGAAGCGCGAAAAAAAAAGACTTTTGGGGAAGAGGGAAAAAAGCGTGTATGCGCATTTGCGCGAAAGGGAATGAATAAGAGAGGAGAACGAATAACGGAAAAAAGTAGTTGCTCATTTGAATCGATAGTGGTGGTTATGTGGCGTTTTTCTTGCGTTAATCAGGTAACAGTTCATTTATGGCGCGATTTAAGAGAGGATTAATGAAAGAGTCTATTATCATAGTATGTTTTTAAAACAAAAAGAAAGAATTTTTTAATCTTATAATTTTTAAAACTTTTGTTAAGCTCTCAAAATGTACTACATTTTTCATTATTCGATGGGATCATCGTCTACAATTATATCATTCGTAACATTATTATAATTGCGCTCCCATTACGGAAGCGCGAGATCATAGAGAATCCTTAATCGTAGAGGACTCGTTTGTTTTTCTTAGACAAGAAATTAGGGTGCGCCTTCTATCTCCGTACGGTGTGAAAAGGACCGGATTTGAATATGAATAGAAGCGGCAGACATCTCGAGGACGCTCTTTATCGGTCGTAGAACCTGTAGCACGCGGAAGAGTTATCCCGAGGCCTCGTTTATCCTCTCCCTCTTTGTTTCTTCTTCTCTCTTTCTCTTCTTCCGTTGAGGGCTCACCCGGTTTTTGTCTATGGTTATGGGTGCCCGCGGGACCCACGCCATGGGTCTATCGCAGAGGCCTCGGGGAAAAAACAAGGAATTACGACAACGGGGGGACGATTTAAATAATCCGCGGCATGCTAATGTCTCTGGCATTCTCACGGAACACCGTCCGTGAAAGTTCTCGAAGGGGAGGGGGCGATAGTTTGGGAGAGAGAAGAAAAAGAATGAATGTACAAGACAATCAGTCAATCTGCATACGATGCATACGGGCGAGGAAGAGTAGTAGGTACCCCTTGACGTCTTTCGAGGGGATGATCGCGTTATCTCGGTGAACAACTATGACCATCGTTGGTTGAAGTTTAACCGTTAGGAATTAATAAAAATCTCGAGAATTCGCGTTTGTAACAAAGTAAGCAAAATAGCCATTAAAATTAATATATTAAAAATATCACAGTCACGTTTGACATTTGAAGAAATGTCCACGCTACTATCGAAAATTGAGGGTAAAATGCTAGATGAAGAAAATGTCTTAGTAGCGATATGTTAGCGCAATGCCGCGTCATGTGCGAAATCGGTAACACGTTTTCGGAGGTTGTAATCTGTCGTCGGTTTTGCCCAGCGGGTGGTCAACCCTTTTTCCAGGCTTTTTTACGCCTGCCCGACCATAATCCCTTAAAACGCTTAGAGGCGTTCTTTAGGGTAATTTCTTCACGGTGAAGAAAGGGCGCGCTTCATCCGGCGGGTCCCGTATCATTTTATTCGACAAGATGCAAAACACCTTTGGCCGCGCGTTCTCGTATCCCTCCCTCCCGCCTTCGGAACAGCAACTGAAATCGTTCTTTGCGCGAGAATCCTTGGCCTTGCGCGGAACACCACTCCTGACGAAGATTATGCAAAAGAGGACTCATCCATCCCTTTCTTTTCCCTCCTTCTAACTATCCTTCACCTTTGCCTCTCTCCCCTCCTTCCTCGTTCTCGCGAAAGTCCCCCCATTGTCCTCTTGTCTCCCTTGTTCCTTCTCTCTCTCTCTCTCTCCTTCGTCATTTTCGTCCCCTCGACACGGTAGCAGTACGAAAATTAAAATAATGGTTCCCGCAACCCCTGCCAGCATTTTTTTACTTCTTCGATCGGCTTTTTCTGCATGTGCACCTTCAACGCGGCAACGACAGCCGGCATGCAAATTGTGCGCAACGGGATTTTTGTCTCTGTTCGGCGAGAGACAAAAAAAAGGAGCGGAGAGAAGTAAGGCACGGTTTATTGTCTCGGTATACCAGGACCGTTCGTTAAGGGACCGGTGTCGAAATAAGATTTTTTTTTCTATCTCCGCGCGCAGAATGCCTCTGGATGACGAAGCCGTGTCTCCGATTGGTTAATGAATTTCTGGGGCAACGTGCCACGATGAAATGAAGAAAAAAAAAGACGGTACTAACGTTCACTTCGTATTGAACAAAATGAAATGGTAAAACGAAAGTTTCACGATGAAGCAATTTATATCGCGTCATCGTATAACGATATTCCGATGTAATTTTTTGTATCTATTTTAGCATCTTTTTCATATAGAATAGATTTTTTTTATACGTATAAGAACGTATGTCATCAAGTGATTCTTGTACAATTTTTTCTGATTGTTTTAGTATTATTTTTATAGTAAAAATTATCTTAATTAAAATTATTAATATTAATTTAATTTATCTTAATTAATATATTTTTGTTAATGAAAAAAAGAACTCATATCATATCATTATCCATGATTAAAGTTTTATGTTATTTTCGTTTTATTTTTTTGTCAGATTAATATATTTATCAGATTATCCTATCCAATCTCTTCTTTCAAAAATGAAAATGATTGAAAGATAATATCTTAACCACGTATATTTCTAAATGATCTTCTATTAGATGTTTGAAAACAAGTTTTCACCTAGATTTCTCAATTAAATTTGTATTTACCACGTCATCGGCAATGCTGTTTCTTAAAAATGACCTCTTTACGACACAGTAGGTAGATATTACATTCGGTTATACAATAGAAACAAAGATAGATTCATACATCGACCTAACGCCGAGTCCTTTTTGGCGGCGGTGTCACAACATTTGGGCTCAGGATAGAGTTATGGCTGTCCTTTTACCGTAGTTTTCAGCGTGATTCTCTCCTTCCCGTTCGCCGTTTATATTCTTGCTCATCCACGTGGAAACATTTTCTGCGATTTTCAACCCTTCACACCACGTATTGTCGGAGCAATGAGTTTGCTATCCGAACGTGACTATTTTTATTGTGAAATTACATTCGTAGAAATCTCACTCTTATGTGACGCATTTCGTATGTTCTTCTCTATATTTTTATATTTTATAAGTATACCATATATAAATTTATAAATCTTGTGCATTTAAACACAATTATAATATAATTAATTTTATTTACAGCAAGTAAAAGAGTACATTAGAGAGTATATATTTTCAAAAGAGTTACGTATAATCTAATCAGAAGAGAAAAGCACAAACATATTCACTTTATGTTAAGATACATTTTTTTTTACGTTATCGTATAATTACTTTTTGAACTAACGGTAAAAGATCGGTCGCACGAAAATTGCGGCTACGTTTTTAAAGGATCATGCCCCAAGAGACGTGACTAAGAATTCATCGCGAGAATGTACCGTTTTCCTTGAGGGAGCACGTTAAAGGGTTAAAGGAAAAAAAATTAGCACCCGTTCTATCAGAACAGGAGAAAAAACAGTGTCGGATGCTTCCGGCGAAGACGCGAACATTGGCATTGGGTGCTCGCTCCCGGAACCGATTCGGATGAAAAAACCGCATATAGTTTTTCGACGGGCTCGGGGTGGCCGCCCTAGGCTGTACCGTAGAGGTGCGTATGCAGATCATCGTGAATGCCAAGTAACAAAGGGCCCATAGTCTCACGCTATTGTGCCGTAGCAGGTAAGATAAAAGTGGCTGGGCCTCGTGGATCCCAACAACAACGTAGCTGCACCCCGAAAAAACGCGCTTATACACGCGCACGAACACAGATACAGGACGGCCGAGGAGCTGTCAGGGTGACCCGGTCTAGTAGACCAGCTCTTGATGTCTCTTTAATTTTTATTAATGATGGCGAATTTGAATTTTTGCATCGGTGATATGGGAACCGCGTGCGGGACGTTCTTGGAAGGGGGAGGGGGATTGTCAGGTACGAGAGGCGGATGTACGTACTGAGAGCACGTCGTAAGTCGCGTACGTGACCGTGGCCCTGGGAGCCGCGCTTAAGGGAGATCCTCGTCCTCGTCATCGATCATAATTATCCGCTTTCGTACTTCGTTGATCCGTGCCGCAGCGACAGGTGAGGATTTTCGAGATTTTCTTTGCATCTTCCAGCCGCGAAATAGCAGCCACCGTGCCGTTTGGCAAATGCGGCGCAACATAAAGCAGCTATTGTTCATTTTAACATATTCCCGTATTTTCGTTTTTTTATAAATTAAAAATTAAAAGTTAAAACATTTTATAAATTAAAAGTAACTTAAAAATTGAAGTTGAATCATAAGATTAGATTTAATTAATTGAATAGATTCAATAGATCACGTACGAAATAATTGAAAAGCGTTACTTCTATTTTAATCGCGTAGTAAAATTTTTATTTTCTGCATTTCCTCTAATCTCGGTTGATTTTTGATAGAAGCTTATCTATATATTTTTTTCAATTAATTTTATATATACAGGTATATGTAAGGAAAAGAAGTACAAATTAATAATTTTATATATAGATACCTCATTCTAGATTAGGACTTAAAGAAATTTAGAAAGCGTTGAAAATACATAGTAAAATAGACAGAAGTGTCTCATTCATTTCGTATAACATTATTTATTCAATAAAGTAATTTAATTTTGTAGTTTACTTTAATGTTTTTATTTTATATGTATATAATATAAAGTATAATATTAATATATTTTTGTACGGTAACATTTTTAGAGTTTTCAATGAAAATTAGCTTATTTGTGCCAGATTTATTATCTTCAGAATTAAATTTATTTACTGGAAATTATTCGCTAACTGCGATGATCTGTTCGCAGCAAGAATTATAGATTTTGTTTTTTCAAGGATTTTATGTGCTATTAATAGTCGCCTTCGATTGATGTTACCAACAAGTGAGAATTATCCGCCTTGCGCGATTAAGAAATCGATTTATCCCGTATTGCGTATCTGAGATGAATGGTTTATACGTACGACGGCATGGAATACTAAAAGGAGGCAATTAATACGTCGCGCATCGTCGTCGTCTCTTCAAAAGTAACGCGCGGAGCAAAGGGCGCCGCGAAGAAACAGAGGGGCCAGTGTTTTCAAAGGGCCACGTGTTTTTTAATGACGACTAGCAGACACCATCGCGTTTACGTTCGATCTTGATCGTGATGTTTAAAAAAATATTGCGTCCTGGAAAATCGTTCATGCGACAATTTTCAATTGCGAAGTCGAGTCAGGTCAAATTCTTTTTATATGCAAAATTGAATTTATAACTTTTGATAGAATTAAAGTGAACTTTTCTTAGAAAATATTTAATTCCCCTGTCGGGATGGCTTAATCATCAATATAAAGTATCTCAGCAATTAAACTATGAATTAAATATGTGTTAAAAAGTTTATTAAGTTAAAAAGTTTAATATCATATCAATCATTAACGATGATGTCATTATCTGCTTGCATTTTTGAAGTTTGATATTGTCAAGGAGAAGAGACAGACATGAATATTCTAATTTCCAAGTTAAATATAATATTTAAATAGATAGTAAAATTTTTGCTAATGAAAAGTTAATTTGATTAATACAAAATTTGTCATTGAAAGATAACGCGACATTTATAGCATATTTTATATATATTACATATTTATAATTGTGGTATTTGTATAAAAAAATTCGAAATAAAAGTAACGACAAAAATAAAAACATTATTTAATTAGATAAAAGTTTGATTAATTGCTTCGAAATAAAAAAAATTAAAAAAAAGTAAATGTCAATAAAGAAAATGTTATGTTAATTACTACAGCAAATACGTATATTGAGAAAAATTATATATAATTATATTAATTATATTAATTATATATAATTAAAGACAACAATTCAAAGTCACTCGATTAAAGACTCAAGTACTTCTTACCATTACATTTTGCGAGAAAAAAATGTTTAACTATTGCGAGAGATTCTCAAAAAGTTTCAATTGTGTGTCGGATGCATCCAAAAAATTCGACCACAAATTTCAGTTTTATATCATTTATTTTATATCATATCATTTATTTTTCAGTTTTATTTATCATTTATTTTTAATTGTCTATTAATTCTTAAGGACGAGCATTATAAAATCGCATGCTTTTATGATTTATGCATCACAATCATTTCAAAAGGGTTAACAAACAGCAGCAAAAAATGTTACAAAAGTCGTCAGTCGTCCAGATATTTGGAACTGAAGGATAAAAGATCGAGTGGAAATATCAGAATCGATATTTGACCTGGCAGAACAGAGTAACAGAAAGGAAAGAAAGATACGGAGCAAGGAAAGAAAGAAAGAAAATTTTTTGAAGAAATATTGAGCTTCAGGAACTGCAGCTATCAATGTTGTCGCCATCTTTTTTCATATTTGACGAATTTTAAAAAAAGTTGTACTATGAAAAATCTAAGCCGTAGAAAAAACGAGAGATTGAAAAAACAATACGTATTTTTTGTAACATATAGTACATCTAACTCAAAGATTTACTTATAAAATATTAATTATTCTTTATCTATTCAAATTATAAAATCAACAATCTTCCATTGAACAAATTTTCATTGCAATCAAGTCAATTTTGTATCTAGGAATATACGAATTAACATTAATAGTCTTTTAAATGCGCGCGAAAATACCGATTCGTAGATAATGTCATTAAAAAAGGAATAAAATAAATATTGCATTAAATTTATCCTCAATCTGCAATTAACAGAATCAATGCGATTTGGCTTGCTCTTGCCAGTAAACAGGTCAACTAGGGTCACCAGGTTTTATTTTTGCATCTGTGATGATTAGAAATAGAGCGAGAGAGAGAGAGAGAGAGAGAGAAGAATCTAAATTCTTTGATTGAAAAAATATATTTATTATATCATATATAAAATGTAATATGGAGAAAAAGATAGGAAATGACTGAATCATTATTTATTATGGAAAGAAAGGGAGGCAGGGAAAGGGAAGAGAACGCGCATTATTTTTGTATCAAGATATGTATATGATGTGTAAAGTTGCGTCTTTCCTTGAAAGTTGTTTATTCTTCAAAGTTTCAATTGGCGTCAAAGCTCTCAGAGGGCTGCAGAATTAAGGGCAATGGTTCTCAGTTGTGCGCATCCGGGATTTCTGCCGTCAAGTGTTGTCCTCGAGAATACAAGCTTCAAGTGCAGCTCTTAGCCTAAGATCATCGCCTTCAATAACGTCATTTTATCCAGCGGAGGACCAGTGCTCGGACGATTCCTTCGATACTGCAGAGCAATCGAGAATATTTTTATAAAGTACCGACCGCACGCAGAGAGTAGAGGAAGTCGCGGGTTCGTTCTTCGTCCGATGAAAGCGGGAAAGGGTGGGAAAAAGGGCGGCACTCGTAGAAATAGAAAAAAAAAGGAAAAACAGTCCGGGATCGATATTGAACTGCGGAAAAAAGAAGGGCGGGAAAGAACGAAGGTGGAAAAAGGAAGAAATCGAGGAAGGCGAGCCGGGGGCTTTGAGGAACGACAGTATGCTGACGATAAAATGAGATTTTCAATACTTGCCTGGAAAATATTATGGAGATATTCGCCGTTCGTCTAGACGGATGAATCCATTATTTTCGCGGATTATATCAATATTAAGCATTAGCCGATTCCGCGTAAGATCGAATATGCAATATCGCTGGAAAATTATTTCGCTGTATCGGCTAACGCGTCATCGAGTATGCGAATTATTTGATCCGTATAATTTTCATATCTTGCAAGAAATCTTTAAATGTCTTTCTTCCTGTCGTATGGAGTTATGAAGATTGTCGCGAATATTTAAACTCTTCTTTCGACAAATGTATTTATATGTATTTAGACTATTTAAAGCACGGCTATGAAAATTGACTGCCGTCATTTCGTATTTTTAATTCGCGTTAGAAAAAGAGAGAGAGAGAGAGAGTTAATTCAAATAAAATTTTTAAAACGCTGCATCAGAGAATATCAGAATTTAGCCGAGAATAAAATTAGGCTAAAAAGAACCACTTTTGATCGCTAAGGAAAAAAAGCAACATATATATATATATATATATATATATATATATATATATATAAACAATATAAAAGGCAGAAATAACATTGTAACGTTCGTTGATAAATCTTGTAATATGGTGTATACCTTGTATATGAACCGTAATAACAATGATCACAATGCGGAAATAGTGAAATATTTTATTTGTGTGTTTTAAAATAAAAATATTAGAAATGGTATGTGGATAAATTGATGTAAGAAAATAAAATAGAAAAAAATAACGTATCATTATAATTTATTAAAATGTAATTTTTGAAGCTTTATTTGACATTTGTTACAATAATATTAGAAGGGTAGAAAAAAATTGCGCAAGAGGGCGAGCCAACTTGAACAAAAGATAATATTTTATTCCAAAGATCGTAGAATATAACTTCTTCTGGCTACATGGTGAAAAGGGAAGAACGAACGCCTGGAAATGACGAGCGTACGAAGGAAGAAAAAAACCAAGGAGAAATATCAGGATCGATATTCGACCCGGAAAAAGGAGCAGCGGCAGAATGGGGAAAGGGCAGGCGGGCAGGGGGAGGCGACCAGGGGGCGCTCTACCGAAGGGGTAGCGGCACCAGAGAGGAGTCAGAAGAGGGAGGGAGGGGTCAGGAAGAAAAGTGAGAAAAAGGAAGCGCCGCACATCGCAGAACCCGGGGCTGCACTTTGAAGAAACGTACAATAGCGAAACGCTTCCTCCTAATATTTACAGAAAGACATTCGCGTAAGTCGTAAAAACGTCTCCTCCGAATAATAACAAACAGGACTGCGCTCCTCTTATCTTCCGTTAAAAGTTTATAGCACTGTGCGAACTATTACCGTCATTTCCGTGGCTCTTGTATATGAAAAAAAAAAAAGAACCGGGAAAGTAGATCTCGATAGTTCCGAAGAAGAGAAAGAACGTGCGGAAGAATAACATGCATTTTTGAAGCTTTGGACATTTGTGATTGATCGCTATCTTTCGATGAAACCGGCGTTAATATATGATGACGTCAAACTAATACAGCCGATTGTATATAGAAGTGTCTCACGTTGAAATTCTCAATATTTTATATATACATACATATATATATATATATATACACACACACACACATACATATATATATATACACATATGTATATGCTACACACATTTTCGCGGCTCAAACTTCTATAATTCAATCCGTAATACGAAAAGTTGTCCCGATGACACGGATGAAAAGTTTTGAAGTTGGACCGATGACACGGATAAAAACCATTCCGGCTACCTGACTCCCGAGATAATCCTTCTGCGACGTTTCTAATACAGATTCAATGATCATCGATCAATCAGCGCTAGTAACAAGCCGAGGACCGTTTTTCTCCGTAAAAATTGGGTGACGATTTGCGAAGCCATCTTTTTCATGCCTGCAATCAAGATCGATGACTCATTTGATGATCGTGTGTATTGCTATCGTAATGTGTTGCAAAATACATAAAAATGCGCAAATGCGCTATCAATTAAATAATACTGTATTATAAATAATAGATTTAACGCGAATTATTTGGACAATTTGTGACATATATATATATAGTTTTCTTAATAAAAAATTAATGATTGTTTATTGTTGATTAAAAATTATTTCATATTATTAATAAATAATTTACAACAAAATACGAAAGAATAAGAAATTTATATCTATTATTGCTATTGTTATTTTATTATCATATTATTTTGTATTGGTAATTTATATATAAGACTTAAATAAAGATTTGCAAAAATAGAGATAAAGTAGGACGTATTATTTCGTTTATATAAATCACATTTAAAATAATTCCGAAAACGGAGCTCTCTGGCGCGTTGAATGGCGATTAAAACTGCATCAATGTCCTCGATAACATTTCAGAGTTAATTCAGGCTTCGAGCACCGAGGAAAGGCCACTCGATGATCACGTTATCGTATCAAAAACTAATGAGATTTTACGGGAATCGAAGATTTAACCGACGCGTTATATGAACCACTGTGTTGCCTCAGCATAAATCAGCGGCGTATTAAAGCACTCGCGTCTCGTTTCGACGACCGTTCGATTATCAGCTTGCCGAGCGAATCTGCTAAATCCGACAGCCGTCTCTGCGAATGGAATCACGAGTTCGCGCGTATCATTTTACGCCGCACTTTGTGGCAGCAGGTGCCACATTCTCCTCGTCCAGTCGACACCTGCCTGCAGCAAAGATCAGCGAATAAGATCGGCCGCCTTTCGCCTTTCGTGCGGAAATAAAAAGCGCGAATCAATCGTCGTACGCGATCTTGTAGCTCGAGATTCGGTCTGGCTATACCATGCGTCATTATAGGCTATTCGAGTCTCGATTGCGGAAGCGACGGTCTCTCGCGTATTTATTCCAACTCCCGTTATTTAATACGTGAAGAAACAGCCTGTAGAATTCGTAGAAGAATAGATTGAAACATAATTAAGATTATTATTATTATTAACATACAACGGTTGCGTGTTGCATGTAAAATAATAAGAATAATTGCGCGTTCACGGCTCGACGAACGAAAAATTTCTACTATACAACTTTCGGAATTACTCTCGGTGAGTTTTGATCTTATGGTATCTTCGCATTGATAAATCAAAGCATCATGCTTTGAACCGGAACATGTTCCCCTATTGAATTTCGCAATGCTGAAAATAATTTCTCGTTAGGCGTTATATGTACATATACGCGCGCGTGTACTTTGATGAGCGCGCGTCTCGTTCGGCCTACAATTAATTTTCGTAACGCGGCATGCTCGGCGAAGGGAGAATGAATAAAAAATTGTAAATATAATAACGGGGTTCGTTCGTTGTTCACGATACGGCGGATGCGTATGGAATTTGTATAGCAATACGAAAAAGACCGTAGAGAGATCGTTAAATGAATTATATCTCTAGAAAGGAGATATCCCGCATTGCCGTTCTTGATGCACGAAAAATTTAAAGGAGGGGGTTTCACATACTGAAGCTAAAAATCTTGAAGCGCAAGTAAAGCGAAAGTTCTCTTCATTATATTTTCTCTTATAAATCTTATATATTTATAACGAAACATGTACTCTTGTTAGAAAAACAAGACATTTATAGACATTCATCTATGCGGCTCGTGTCAAGCGTATCATGAAAGCTCACAATCAGTACGAGAAATATTTAGCGTTTCGAGGACACCCTCGATGTCGGAATCGAGTAGCCACTTGTGTCATAGTTATCAAGAATAGAGTAGAGGATCGTATGGACGTCATCGCGGCCATTAGAAGTCCCGTCCCGATCTCGTTTGCTATATGGGCTTCATCAGCCGCCACTGTTCTCCTGGAAGGCCTGTTCAAGGGTGCCCCAATCCGCCGCTCCTCTCTCTCTCCGTGAGAAATTCACGAGACAAACGTCCGTTTGTATTCCGACGCTATGACTTCTCTTTCTCCTTCTCTTCTCCTACTTCTTCTCCTCTTCTTCCTTCTTTGCTCGATGTCGTTTTTTACGCGCGCTTACTTCTCGTCTTGTGAATAAGGCGCAGCGCCGCGTCGCGTCAAGTGCTTCCTCCTGAACAGGAAGGATCCTCTCGAGATATCCTCGCGCGTCTTAGGTTCGCCAAGCAGAGCATATCGTACATTTTTGACGACAGTCAGGGTTAGTCACTTAAGAACAAGTTAGTTGCTCCGTGCGATCGTTACATTTGTTGCACTTTTCTATCTATAGTATTCGCAATGGTCGTGCAAATCTTTATTCCTTGAACGCATATATTTTTTTCATCTGTCTCATATATATATATATATACATATATATATGATCCATATATTTTTGATTAAAATTTTCAGTAATTTTTAAAATAGTAGAAAGCAGAGATTTTTGGATATTTGATAGTTGTCTTCATGTAAATGCAATATACAAAATTGCAGAGAGGTCGGAAAGAGAAGAGATTTTTTAATATATTCTGACATACAGTATGTCAGTTCCATTTTTATTATTATTGAATAAGCTATATTTTTATTATTATTGATATAGATTTAAGTGTAGTCAGATTGAATTGTCTTAAAATTTTTTAAAATAATTATCATGTTTAACACTAAGAAAATTTTGTCGTTGGAGGATGCATAATTTTTTGTGGAATATAATCGTCATGATGTGGTCACGTATGCGTCGCGACATTACGCCAAGAAATTTGAGAACCAACTTTTTCCATCCTGTCCGTCCCTATGTGAGAGTGAGATTTCCATAGACGATCCCTCGTGCTCGTCGCAATTTTACTTCCTCTCCGTTACCCTCCGGTGGCTGCACATCCTCCCCCCGTCTGGATGCAGGGAATGCACCGTCGAGCGGGCGGCAGGGAAGGGAAGAAGGGGATACGAGAAGCGGAGAGGCGCGTAGACGGATAAAGGCAACTCGCAGGTCGGGAGGGGTTGAGAGGAGATCGACGGGGGGGAGATGGTTTAGCGTCTCCGCTATTCCTCCCCCCCCCCATCGAACAGGTCGCGCGCTGAGTGCGCTGGTAAAACAGCCCCTTAAAACGGTTTTACTGCCGCGCACGGGGCGCAACGACGTCTAGACGCCAGGACCGTAAAGTTTGACCTACTCACCCCCGACCGGCTCGCCTCGCTCCGCTTTCGCCTCCTTTACCTCCTTCGCCGCCTTCCCAGCTCCTCTCTCGTCGCTCTCTGTCGCTCTCGTGTAGTTCTCGCTCCGTAAAGCTCGAGAGACACCAGCCGGTCCCTTAACTCATGTACCATGGACCTTGAGAAGTAGGCCAAAGGGTTGTTCTCCGCGGCTCTCGTAAAAGAGACTTTTAACCTTATAGGGTTGCTTGCGGTCTCTTTTCTTTCAATCTCCCGATTTCTAAAGCAATCATTTCGTAACATGTGACAATTTCATTGATCGATTGTTTGAGAGATAATTCTGGCATAAATTTATAACTTACGATTGCAAATGTAGTTTACTTTTTTATTACGTAATAAATAACAATTGGTAAAACCAAATATTTTACTTATCACGTTTATTGCATGTAATATTATATTTACAATTAGTACAATTTGCAAATTATAATAATAAATATCAGTTGATTTCTGAATGTCTAAACTAACAAAAATAATACTTTCAATATATAAAATTAAAATTCAATAAATCAACTTAAAATAAGATTACGTATTTTAATGTATTTATTTATTTTTTAATTAATCTCTTGTAATGAAAATTTGGTAATAACGATTTTAATCCAGCAACTTGCAAACAATTCTCAATCCATTGAGAATGCTTCTCAATGAAACCACAAGGATTTTGTAACTTACGTACCATTGACTTTGAGAAACGAAGGGTTGCCTTGCCCTACTGTGCCAATAGAGGGTCGTATGCCGATTGACTGTTTCATCCCCCCAGACACTTCGTTTTAGATGGCGGATGTATCTTTATCGAGGGGAATTTTCATTGATTTCAAACCAAAAATATGTGTTCTGATCGTAACAAATTTTTATTATGATTTTATATATTTCATTGTTTTTATATATTAATTTTAACAAGATACAATAAATAATAAATAACAAAATATGGTGAAACATGTTATTGCCTTTGCTTACAACTGAATATCTGAAAATATTATTATTATTGTTAATAGTATTTTTAGATACTGAAATATATATATATATATATATATTAAAATTGATCTTTGCAATACATCTTGAGAAAAAACGAAAAACAAAATTCTGTTTTCTTGTGTCAATCCTATTGTGGCATCTTATCCATTACCGTTTCTCATCCCTTTCGCGACTTTAATCCGCGTGAATAGATGAGGAAACTGGGGCAAAGGGTTACCGTGAATAGGGGTGGCTGTAAAGAAAGAAAGAGAGTGAGTGAAAGAGAGAGAGAGAGAGAGAGAGAGAAAGAGAGATCGACCCTTCAGGAATTTCATTTCGACGCGTCTTCACCTACGCGACTCGTTTCTCAACGTATTTTCATTCAAGATGCTATCAGACCCCGTGGCCGCAGTCAAGAACGATCGGTCGAAAAGCGATCGACTATATTTCGCCGAGAAGTGGAATTTCATTCTATCCTGGAATTCTCTCACGAATGCATTTTTTATCACCATCGCAATCGAAACTGGGTATTTTGGTTGGCGCAACAAATTCCGCGGGACATATTTTTATCGATGAAGTCTCTCAACGATAAATGTACGTTCTTATTATTCAGATACCGCCATTTTTTTATAATAAAATTGAATCAAGTATATATTTTACAAACAACATATATTACATAATACTAATATAATTACTAATCTTTCGTATATTGCATTAAAAGTTTGTTTCTTGCAAGTTATAGTAAATACCGTATTTACTTGGCTATGTATGTTCTCTGAGCGTGTTAATTGCCTTTTAGAATCAGGCAGATTAACGTTAATAAAAATATATAGTCGTACTGCTTTTTGAAATCAAGTTTTTGAAATTACGCTTAAGGGTGCAACGTAATGTCGACATGCGCGAATGTTCGTCCTTTATGCAAACCGGAAAACTCGGTCAAACGCAAAGTTGGACCTAAAGGGAGTCATGTGGCCTTTTTGAAAACTACCGAGTGTTTCCACGGTTCGTAGAATTTCCGAGAGCGTTCAAGTATCCTGGGACCTTTTAGCGTTAATTGCAATTTTTTTTCTGATTTCCCACAAACGGAAATTGCGTTGTTAGTACAAGCGAGAGGAACTTTCCTTGAAATGCTAAAAAAAAAATCTCGTAAAACACGCGCGGCTATTTTTTTTATAAACTCATTAATGATAATTCATTCGTAAAAGTTTCACGAATAATCTACGTTTGCAATTGATATGCGTAACGCGTCGAATAGAGTTACGCAAGGTGAAAGAGCCATTGAAATTGCAATTGAGCATTGTCGCGAACTGTTAGTCGAATAGGCAGACGTTTTTCCAGCAATACTGGGAAAATGGCAATTTTTCATCGTACGGGCCCCGTTCGCGGGAAACGTATCGATCGTATCCGAGCTGTATCGCGCCGAAACGATGATTCTTTCAGCGAGGAAATATTCCTCAGCGAGAAGTTCGCCCTCTGGAGAAGTCTGTCGTTTTTACAGCACGGAAAAGTGCAATTCGTACTCCTTTCTCGCGCGCGCCTCCGCACTATATCCGAAAGTACTTCCGCTAGCCACCATCCCTCGTCCTCGGAATACGACCCGGTGGTTAGCACCGAAAAAAGGAGAACAGCCGTAAGGCTCTTTCAAATGATTCTCCTCGCGCACTCGCCGCGCCGGTCTTTCTCCGCGAAACGAGCTTTCTGCACCGACCTCATGGAAGCTTTTTATGCTGGATGCAGCATTTCTTTCGACGTTTCTGAGGAATGATTTCCAGGACAATGACTCTTTTAATCGGATAATCACGAATTGATTCGTAATTTTTGTAATATATACTACTTTCGAACTCTATAATATTAATAAAGGTATAAAATAATAAATTGACCTCTTTTTGCGAACAACATTTTTATCTACATAAAAGTTCCTCTTGACTTAATGTGCTTAATGTGTGTTAATGCACTACACTTCTTAATTCCTCTTCCGCTGTTTTCTTTTTTGTTTCTGTTAGTCAAATTGATTGCATGTGTCTTTGATATGAAAGTAGACAATTCAAATTTAAACTTCATCATTCATTATCATCATTTATTTGTGCAAATACTTTTTTTCATCGTTTTATTTAGCGTTATGTAATCTTCGCATTAATTTTTTTTACGATTGGCTTCGTGTTGGAAACAATATGCCATTTTGCGGCTTAGAAACTGAATACGAAGAGATTATTTCGGCGTTTATTATACATCGCATCTACATACCAATCTTTCTGTTAGATCGTAAACAAAATAACATGGTGTGTGTTAGCAATCGGAATATTGATATGAGAAGTAAAGAAAAATCGATGATGTTTTTAATGGAGAAAAGAGTTATTGCTGGAAGCATTAATGATAATTAATGTTACGACAGAATCGTACTGTGCATCTGTAACGTAATTCTATCCTTCTCTTGTGTAAGCTCGTATTGTGTATATAAAACGAGAGAGAGCGTATAAATTCCAACGCCGTGTTCTTTCAGGCGCGCACAGAACTTTCTGGCGAAGCCGGTCGCCACGTGTTGTCCTTAGATTGTACTAAGTCGAAAGGAGAGTCACGTAGTAATGAGCATTATAAGAGAAAAAAAGCTAGTAGGGTTAAGGGTTGCGAGTTAGTTAAGTCGTTCGCAAGATATGAAGTTGTCATGTCTCACGAAGAAAGAAAAAATATTTTTTTTCTTGACGAAACATGATATTGATAACATTGGAATGTTTCGATTATCTGTAAACTGTCTAGAAAAAATACATAATCCGTAATTTATGAACAGAATCTTTGATTATTTAATCTCAAACATTTTTACAAAATTACACATACGCATACATTTTCAAGTTCTCCGATAAAAAGAAATATATATATACATACATATATATATATATATATATATATATATATATATATTCTTTTTTGAAATAATATAATTTTATTTTACATTATATTATATATATAATTTGAAGTACTTAATGTCGT